>AUXO015142622.1_pt1 | contig 14619 bp, 6 predicted proteins | sample 768731 | NCBI WGS metagenome assembly AUXO01 (sample SAMN02715735, study PRJNA202380) | gut metagenome | biome: sheep rumen | host: Ovis aries | place: New Zealand: Palmerston North | reverse complement strand
TTGAAGCAGAATCAATGACTGAAAGAAGAAGATACTTTATGATGGGTAATGCGCTTGTTGTTGGTATTGTAGAGCGCCTTGGTGATTATATATCATCTATTGTTGATGAAGAAAACTAATTTTAAAAAAAAAGGAAATTATTAGATTATAAAATCTAATAATTTAGACATATTATTAAATAAAGAAATGTCTATCTAAAAATGAATTTCTATGTTCACATGATGTTTCAGACAATAATAAACAGTTGTGGCATACTGAGCCATTTACTTTATCTGCTTCTAATTGAATAGATGAACACAATGGATCATTTGAACATACAAGCAATGTATTCATTGCATTTTTCAATACTCTATTGAACTCATTTTCATTATAAACAGTATCAACAAGTCCCCCCATACCACTATCTTCACCCGGAGAGGTGTTATAAATTAAAATTCCTCCTTTTCCAGCATCTTCATCTATATAAACCCTTTCATGCAATGCCGCTGATGAATATCCGCATGATAATGATAGACTTTTAATGATTGCATGACATAATGTATGCCACCAAACAAATAAAGGATTGGATATTTCAGGTCTTTCTTTATTGGTTGGCATTATTGTATTTGCCCATAGTTTTCTAATTTCCTCCAAACCATCAATAAACTCGAAAGGATTTTCTTCAGATGTAATAAATATTCCTTCACCTATCCCTTTAAAAGCAGGATACCATATTTTTTTAGTACTTTCATCTATGTAACCTACACTAACATGTTCCCCATCTTCAATTTCACCAGTTTCTTTATTCTTTTTGGTGTGAGGATTCCTTTGATATGAAAGTTGAGCAGAAATTGTTGTCAATTTTTCAATTCCACATACTTCAAGTGGAAATTCATAATCCAAACCTTTTAAATTGTAATGATAAAAGTCAGATTTAGCAAAGTTTTCACTTTCTTTTTGACTTCCTCTAAGAGATTTGAATTCCTCATCTAATGCATTTGTAAAGTCATGTTTTCTATTTTCTACCTTATTAAGAATATTTAAGTAATCTATAACATCATGATTTTCCATATATTTTACTAATTTTTTATAATCTTTACTGGATAAGCATTCCAATCCTATATTCAATAAAACTTCCTTGCTTATTTCTTCAGGCTTTTTAGCTGTTAATATACCTTTTAGATAGCCCTCCATTTTATTGTTTATCAAGGAATCCATTACTGATTCATCAAATTGAGGTATTTTCAATAATGTTTTTGTCACCGGAAGTCTTAGAGAAGTGGATTGTTTTTGTATAACACTCATAACCTCTTCACATTTTTGGTTACGATAAATTTCTGTAAATGCTATAGGATACCCTTTCAATTCTTCTTTTTCAGGTAATCTGCCTGTACATTTTGTTTTATTTTTATATATTTTCTGCATATCCGTATATCTGCCACATTTAGGGCATTCAATAATTATATCCGCTAATAAATTCCCATTTACTCTCCAATAGTAATATTTAGAGCCATTACAAGTACTACTCCCTCCATGAACTTCTCCTTTCCAATAGACCTCATCCAAGTGCCCATCAGGACATGCGCGAACAAAACGAACATTAGGGTTGTTTTCCTTATCACAGTCCACACATTTTTGAGGATTGTAAGCATCACAATGTTCATCATTTATTTTGTCATAGTATAAAATTGCCGGATTCCTTTTATAGCATACATGCCATGCAGGAAATACTACTGTAGAGTAAATTATATTTTTTTCTCCGCTTTCACTTGAGCTGTTGGATGGGATTTCAAGTAAATGGTTCTCATAGCTACTTTCATCCTCTTCATTAAGCAAACGACTCATACGAATATCCTTAAGTTCATATTTTTTGAAGAAAGCATCATTACAATTATATCCTAATCCTTTAAGAGAAGGTATTAATCTAGATCCATGAGGACCTTCTAAAAGCGCACCCGGCCCATAAACAGTCACAAATTGTGATCTTCTAAGTTGTTGTTTAGTACTTTTCATTTTTTACCATTCCTCTTTTTACACCCAAAAGTCTATTGTCTCTTCTATATCCCTAAGTGATTGTGGAGCATTGCTGTAAACAACTTTTAAGTTGTCATTGTTTTCATGCCCAGTATCACCTAATACCACATTTTGTTGAGGCTTAGAGTAATAATATTCATGCATTTGCAAGCGTTTTTTATCTTCAATGCTATCTGCAACAGTTTTCCAATCATCAATAATATTTTCGAAATATCTTAGGATAGGTTTTAAAGAATCCATATCTACATTTTCCATATTAGTTAATCTGTCATTTAGGAAATGATAGACGAAGTTTATATCTTCATCTGCATTTTTATTTTTAATTGTATTCTTACCATCGTTTTCTTCCCATTTCACTTTCAAATCAAATGCATTTCTTAAAAATGCCACAACTGAAGGTCCTAATCCTCTAGATAAGCAGCCCCTAGAGAATGGAGAAACAGAAACAGGTTCGACATCCAAGTAAATCTTTGAATGATAAGATGGGAACATTTCATAATGATTTAAGTCTCTAGGTCGTCCGGATTTTAAGAAATCAACAATTAATCCCCCATTTTTCCTGCCAATACGTCCTGTTGCCTGTATATAAGACCCTGTTGTTTTTGGCTGGCTTGTCATAATCATTAAAGATAAGTGTGAAATGTCCACACCTGTGCCAAACATTGAAGTTGTGAAAATTGCATCGAATTTTGGCAGATCATTTAATCCATCTCGCTCTAAATCATCTAGTATCAATGGCAATTCAGTCGAATCAATACGACTGGATAGTTCTTGTTTATTTTCTTCATTAAGTTCTCTGTAATCAATTTCAATTTCTTCACCAGCTTCAAGTTTCTCAAGTTTTTTATTGAGGTCCAAGTCTATAAGGTTTCTTAAACGATTTTTTATGTCATCACGATACATCGCTAAAGCCCCACCTAATTCTCTGATGGAGTTATAATAAGCAACTACAGTCCAGAAGTTTTTAATCAATGAATCATCCAAATTGTCTCCAGCAGTTTTTATAAGCCTTCCCCATAATTTAATTTGAGGAGTCATTGGCCCTTTTCCAGGTGCATAAACTCCCATATATAATCTTCCAGGTTTTTCTTCATTCCATGCTTCTTCACTATCAAACTCGTTTACAAAGAAGTTATCTGAAATATCCAATCCATGAGGCGGGAACTGATATAATTTTTTGGAAAACAATAAATCAACTTGCTTTTGAGCATTGCTGATTGTTGCAGTTGATGCGATGTATTTTGGATTTCCCCCTTGTTTTTCAATAATTGCACTAATCATTGCTTCATAAAGGCCAAAAAGACTTCCTAGAGGTCCTTCAATAAGGTGCAATTCATCTTGAATAATTAAATCAGGAGCTTTTAGAGGTTCAATTGCCTTATTGTATTTTAAGACATTAATACAACCTTTAGGGAACATTCCATTTCTATTGTATCCATAATATTTATTGAAATTGTTCACGTTTCCAAATAATGCACTTGCTTTTGGTTCAAATGCCAATCTAGCTATTTTATCTGCTGTACTTATAATGACTGTAGGACATCTGTTATACACTTGGTCATCAATGATATATGCCGGAATAGGCATTCTAGTGTCATCCATAAATGGACTGACCAAATTTCTCTTATAGTTTCCATCAGGAAAATCAGGCTCTGGCCCATTAGGATAAGGACAACCTTCTTCCCATTTCAGATTGTTCAAATCACATTCGGGATTTGTACACCAAATTTCAAAGTCAAAATCACCTTCAGCATAGCCTCTAGTTCTCTTGATATGGTTTAAACTAGTGAAATAACCTATATTGAAAGCACTTAAAGATGCCACTTTAATTTCATATTCCACTATTGGATTGATTAATCTCTCTTCAAACTGCTTTCTTGAAAAAGAATCCATAATTTCAAATGATACTGTATAGAATCCCGCTCTATGATTTTTTGAATTGATTTTTTTGTAGTCTATGGAGTCATCATCTTTAAAAATATCTTTCATTATTTTTTCTATATCCATCTTGCTTAATTTATCCGCTTCAATAACTAAATGAAGTTTGTTGACTTTATCATTCAATCCAGATTTTGGTACAGCCAGCCATGATCCACAGACTGGACATTTCAATATTTGAGCAGGTTCGCCGGAATTAAAATTACTTTCAATATCTTCTCCTTTAAGCAAATCCATTGCGCCTTCTTTTTTAACCAAGTGTATTGGAGAAACAGCTCCACCTACCCATAATCCAGTGGAGAACCTTGTAGATCCATAAATCCAATCCCCTTTTACTTTTGAATGTTTAGGTCTCCATCCTATGGAATTTTGGCTATTATCTACTCTCAAATATTCTGCAGCAGTAATCATTTTCAATGTTCTTCTGAATTGCTGAACAGTCAACAATCTTAATGTATATCTTGAAATGATTGAAGTTCCTGCTCCGGTTTCATGATTGAGATAAGCTTTTAACCGTCTCAGTGCAATTGTAAAAGCCATTATTCCAAGATATGCTTCTGTTTTTCCCCCACCTGTAGGAATCCATAACAAGTCCATGGTCTCTTTATTCTTGGAATCTTCGTTAAATATGTCTTCTAGATTCATTAGGAAAAATGCAATTTGGAAAGGTCTCCATTTAAATTCTCGTTTAGTTTCCTGACTCCAACTATTTTGCAATGCTATTGTTTTATTAGCAAAACAGAAAGAGGTAAAAACCAAGTCATTATCTTTAATTAATTGGATTCCATTTTGAATACGTTTTAAGGATTCTTTCTCATCATTTATTAGTTTATTAGCTATTTTTTTATAATGCTCATCTTTAATGGAGTTTATTTTTCCTTCATTTTCGCCAATCCATTTTTCATAAAGGTTAGGCAATCGCATCAATGTATCATAAAGTTCTTCAGGTGATTTATTTGCTAAATCCTCTGCTTTAAAATCATCTGAATTTAATTCATTATTTTCAAAATTAGGTAATGTCACTGGGTAAAGAGGTACAAATTCAGTTCTTATATCAGGTTTCAAGAATTTTTTATATTCCTTGTTTTTCTCGAATCTTTTTGAATAATCAGGCCATAATTGAGCAATATTAATTTTATCGCAATAATCTATATCTTTCCATACTGAAGAACACATATGGCCTGTTGAAATGGTTGGTTTATGTCTATATAAAAAGTTAAGTTCCTGTTCACTTTCATTAAGCATTTCCATGTTTTGGGTTTTGATTTCTTTATCGCATAATATGCGGATAGATGGTTGGAATAGACATTTGTTGACATCTGCGTGAGTATCTTCCTTTGTTTGTTGATAATTTAATGTATTAATCATATAGATAGAAATTGTATAAAAGTTATTTCCCATATCTAATCTTTTAATGTAGATTTTCACATAACCATCATCTTCCCTATCAATATCCAATTCAGTTTCAAAATTCTTTAAGGTTTTTTCAATAATCAATTCGTTTTTTCTATTTGAGTATTTACGAATTGTATCGTCGTTAATCTGTTTATCATTCACTTCAATTTCGAATATTTCACCGAAAGAATGCCTTTTCCAAATTTCCACTTCATCTAATTCCAAGTGTTCCGTATCCATTTCCTGTCCATCTATTCTAAAAGCTTTTTCATTTTCATAATTTTCTAAATACCTTCCCCATGTAGCACAGATGGATAATGTGGGGTTTGCTTCATGGATTGAAAATGAAAGACCGAATGACTTTATCATGGATCGAGGATCTAAAACACTCGAAGAAAAATTACTATTTATATTTCCATCGCTGTCATTATCTTCACCAATACCATTTTCAATTTCTGCAATATTTTCTACATCTGGTGAAGCAGCAGATTCATTTGAATTGTTCTCCCAACTTTCCGGAATAATAATTCCAGATAGATACTCATCCCCTGGATCAAATGCAATAATTTCATTTACTCCATATCTAGGGCCTTGAACTTCTTTTATTAGTTCTTCAACCATATTTTTACGTAAATTTGATTTATTTGACATAATTTAACCTTTACCCTAATCAAAACTTTATTTTTTGATATTAATTTATAATTTAAATTTAATAAATATTATATATTTGTGTTGGTAAAATATATAATATAAAATATTTTAGTAGGGTGTATATGTCAATATCTAGAGAGGAGAAGAAAGCTCGTACAAAAGCTAAAAATAAATTAATCAATAATTTGTCTCTTGTTCAATTATTATATTTAGCAAATAAAAATAATTTGGAAGAAAATGTAAATATTGATGGTGGCATTTATGAGTATAGGATAGCAAATGTTTTATCTGAAAATATCCCCCTTGATGATATTAATTCAATTATTGAAAAAGCTAATTCTATGAGTGATGATTTAAGTGATTTAGAATTAGAATTAAGATTGCTTTCTAAAAAAGAGTTAAAAATCATTTTAAGAGATGTTGACAAGCATATACCTTCTTCTTTTGATTTTTTAATTAATGCGATTTTTTTATTTATATCCTTAGATGATATTAGGAATGAGTTAGATAGTTTAATAGTTGTTTCTAAGGATAAAGATAAGATGGATGATGAGGATTTTGTTTCTGTAGTAGAGAGTCGCAATATTGCGGTTGAAGAGATGTCTACTGAAAAAAATCCTAGTGCAGATATTGAAGAACCTAATGAAATCATTCATTTTGAATTAGATAGCAACAATGTTAAAGATAAATTATTTGAATATGATTTAGAGTTCCTGTGTGATATACTTTTGAATAATTTTAATATAAATTCACCTACTGGTTTAACTAAAGAAGAAATATTGAATTTTAAAGATTTGGAATATGAATGGGATGATTTTACTGAGGAAGAACAAAATGAAAGGCTATCTATAGAAAAAGAAAAGTTGATAAAAATTATTTTAGATAGTATTCCAATTGATGTGCTAAATGAAGAATACTTTAATCCTATAGCATATGAATTTTTCCCATATGGAAATTCATTTAAAGAACCTAGATTATATCAGATTGAAACCATTTCCCAAATTTATAATGCAATTCAAAAGGGGTATAAGTTTATTTTTCTAGAAGCATGTTCAGGATTTGGAAAATCATTGATAGCAGCTACTGTATCTAGAATATATTCTAAAGAGAAATCTTATATTTTAACACCAACTAACCAACTCATTACTCCTTATGAAAAAGTTTTTAAAGACTATAGTCTTAAAAAAGTTAAAGCCAGGTCATTTTTCACATGCAAACGCAGTGGTAAAATATGTTCTTATAATTTTTGTAATGAATCTGATTGCGGTTACTATAAAAATCTAAATCTTAACCGTCAAATCAATCCAAAAGGAACTTGCAATTATTTATACCAATTATATGAAGGTTTGGAATCTGATGCAATAGTATGCACTTATAATTATTTCTTTACAGAAGCTTTCCGTGAAAAGAATTTCCTGAATAAAAGGAAATTAATAATTTGTGATGAAAGCCATAATATTGATAATTTAGCATCAAGCGGCAGTAAATTGATGTTATTTGAAACAACTCTAAAACAAATAGGTTTAGTTACAGAAGAGGAATACGGGGATATAAAGGAAACAGAGGATTATTATTTCTTCCTTATAAAGACAAAACATTATTATGAAGAATTTTTAAACAAACATCCGGTTTCAAATCAAAGAAAAAGGTACGAAAAGGATTTAGTTAAATTGACTAATTTTTTATCTTATTTTAAAGAGGGAGACAATAACATTGCATTTGAATATATTGAAGAGGAAAATAAAAATAACAAATGGATTTTCAGTCCAATAAATGCTAAACAGTTTGTCAGTGATGTTTTGTTCGATTATAGTGATGTCTGCATATTCATGAGTTCATCTATTTTCGATTATGAAATCTTTGCTTATGATTTAGGAATTAAGGAAGAAGATGTTTTTAAATTAACTGTACCTCCGATTTTTGATTTATCCAATAATCCTATTAAGGTCTACAATAAATTTAATATGGGTTCTGACAATTATGAAGATATAAAATATAAAACTCTTCCAATCATAGATGAAATCCTACTAAATCACAAATTTGAAAAAGGAATAATTCACACATTCAATAATGATATTAAAAAGTTCTTATATGAAAATTTAAGTAATAATAGAAGACTTCTTACTCATACCACAGAAAATAGGGAATCACAATTGGAAAAATTCAAAAAAAGTCCACATAAACTTGTTTTCATTAGTTCTTCAATGGATGAGGGGGTTGATTTGCCGGGAGATTTATGCCGATTCCAAATCATATACAAATTGCCATTTCCAAACAATCAGGATGAACGTATAATCAATAGAGAAAAGACTTATGAGGATGGAACTGACTGGTATGTTTATAAGATGCTTACTAAACTGATTCAAGCTTATGGAAGAGGAATTAGATTTGAAGGAGATTACTGTAAAACTTATCTTTTAGACAATCGTATTTGGGAAGTTGTAGATGAAGATGATTATGGAAGGATTATTCCAAAATATTTCTTGGATGTTTTAGAGGAATATGGCCGGTTTGAAGAGATTGAAAATGTTCCAGAAGAAGATGAAGATGATAATGAAGATCTATTAGAGGATTATCTTAAAGATTATTTATGATGTGATTGTATGATTCTTAGAAGGATAATTATTAAGAATTTTCGGCAGTTTAGGGATGTAAACATAGACTTTGCACATAATGAGGAAAAGAATATCAATATGATTTTAGGAGGCAATGGTACTGGGAAAACTAATTTCCTTAATGCAATTAGTTGGTGTTTATATGGTGTTGAAATACATGATTTTGAGGATTCTTCACTAGACATTTGTAACAAAAAAACTGAGAATCTTGCTATAATAGGAGATTTAGTTACAGTTAAAGTAGAATTGGAATTTTTCGATGAAGATGAGATTTTAATATTTAGTAGATGCAATGGATTTTTGAAAGGTCATAACGGTTTAAGATCCTCCCCTTCCTCAAATAAATTTGAGATTAAAACTAAAGAAGGAAATGAAATAAGAACTAACAATAGCCCTTTTTATACTATAGAAAGAAAACTTCCTAAAGAAATTCAAAATTATTTTTTATTTGATGAAACTCGTTTAAATAGATATTTTGATTCAACACAACTTAAATCACTTCAGCATGCTATATTTAATCTCAGTCAGATAGATTTAATAGAAAAAGTTAATTCAAACATTCAAAAGGTTAAAACTAATTATATTAATCAACAAAAGAAACTTTCCCCTAAATTAGGCCGAACAAATGAAAGGATTTATGAATTAGAAAATAGGATAAGAATATCAAGTGAAAGATTAGACCAAGCGGAAATAGAGATTGAAGAAATTAGGGATGAACTTGAAAAAATTGAAGAAAAAATAATATCTAGAAATTCTACAGATATTAAAAGTATTTTGAAAAGGAAAAAAGATTTAGATAAGAGAATGGCACAATTAAATAAACAAATATATGAGTTAGACAATAAGTTAGAAAATCATATTTTACTTAAATATCCTTATGTCATGTCTTATAATTCTATTTTACAATTTGTAGATTTAATTGATTCTTCTTTCAATAGAAGATATATCTCAAATGATGTAAAATTTTTTATAGAAAATTTATTGAAAGACGGGAAATGTATATGCGGTACCGATTTATCTGTTGACATAGAACACAGAAAAATGTTGGAGGACTTTTTAGAAAATACTGAAGATGCTCCAGATTATGCAGAAAATATCCCTAAGACTTTTGAACATATTAAAAATGTTATAATTAAAGACATAAAAAATTTTAAATCCACAACTATTGAGTATCATAGAGAGATTACATCATTAAAAAAAGAACTGGATGTTTGTATTGAAGAAAGAAGAGAGATTGAAGCTTTTTTAATGATGAATCCTATTGAAGAGATTGAAGATTTAACTGAACGAAGAAACACTTTGATTGAATTAGAAAGAAAAGCAGAAATCAGAATCTTAAATTTGAAAGAGAGTAAAAAGAGAAATCAACATTTGTTAGGTGAACAGAGAAAATTATTAAGTCGTCAAGACGAACTGTATATGGAATTTGAAAAATATCAGAAAAAAATTGATTTATGTGATGGCGTAACTGTTTCTACAAAATATCTTTACAATGAATTAAAAGAAGATTTAAGAAATAAAATTCAAGACATTACTAAAAAATTTCTTATTAATGCTCATTGGAAAGAAGGAGAATTTGTTGATTTAATAATAGGTGAGGATTTTGAATTAAATATAAAAAATATTCATGGCAATATAGAAAGTCCTTCGGGTTTATCTGATGGTGAAAAAACTGTTTTAGCTATTTGTTTTATTTGTGCTTTACATGAGCTTACCGGTTTTGAGTTACCTATTGTTATGGATGTTTCATTCACTAATTTAGATTCTGAAAGTAGAAATAATCTTATTAATTCGTTACCAGCCATTATTAGATGTAATCAATTAATATTATTATCCAATGAAAACTATTATAAAAATATTTATAATAATGTTATAAAAGAATATAATATCTCAAGGGCATATTCTGCTGAAGGAATTGAATCAGAGGTGATCTTAAATGGCTAAAAAAGTTGATAGACGGATTTATTATAATCATGATGATTATGAAACATTAAAAAGACTTAAATTAGAAAAACCATTTGCTAAATTGAATCTAATCGACATTTTTGCCCTTTCTATTGCTTATGGTAAAAAAGAAGGTTTTAGAACACCTTTAGATAGTAAAAAAACTGGTAGAATACGTAATGAAACCGTCTGGAATTCAGATGTTAATTATTTGATGATGGCTATTGGTGTTGAAGAAACTAACTCAATGGATGTTTTATCTTTTGAAAATGATTACTTCACTATTTCTGAAGAATATGCTAAAACAGGAATATCCCTATTAGAACAAGATTATTTGGAAGATAGGGATAATTTTATAAAAAAATTAGAGCTTGAAGCTTTAGAATATTATGATAAATTCATTGAAGAAAAATAGATTTTTAGTTTTTAATTTAAAAGTCTTTTATTTAAATGTATTATTAACAACATCATGTCAAGGAGGATTTTTTTATTTTAGAAAAAACAGAGAACTTAGATATTTGTCCATTTTGTAATGCTAATATTCCAAAGGGGCCTGCTTATTTTTGTCCAACTTGTGGTAAAAAATTAGAAGATAAATATTCTAAACGAAAAATTATCATTACTACTGAAGGGTATGAGATATCTTCTTACGAAGATATTGGCCTTAATAAAACTACAGAAGTTTTTGAATTAGAGGATGAGAAATATGGAGTAGAACATCTTATCAACGATTTAGAATCTGATTTTTATGATAGTGGGGAAGAGTACGGAGATATAGAATTTTCTGATTTTGAAGATGATGAAGAGAATTATACTATTAAAAATTTAATTAATGATTTAGAATCTGATGATATGAATGAGGAACCTATTTTAGCTGATGATGAAGAAGATCAAGATGGACCTAATGAAAGTACAGAAATTGTTGATGTTTTTGAAGATGTTGCGGAAAATGAATTGAAAATTAAAAATCTTTCCATTAGCTTGGATTTATGGTTAATGGAATGTATTGATGAAAGATTTGCAGGCCATTTTTTAAACTATAAGAACTTTAAAGTAGAAAATGATTTAAATTCAATAGATGCTATTGTTTCTAATTTTAATCTAGAAGAAATTATAGAATACAAATATAAATATTATTTTAATGAAATGGATTTTAAAAAAACATTGAAGAAACTCTTCTTACCTATAGGTGTAATAACTCTTGTTGATATTGCTAAAAAGAATAGTGTCCGTATTTCTTTAACTAAAGATGGATTAATTAGAAACTTTTTGGAAATCTTTTCCTCTTATGAATTAATTAAAATATTAAATGATGAGGGATTGGAGATAATTAATTATCTGGATATCCCAGTATTAGAAAAAATTTATTTATTAAATGATTCTCAATTGGAAAATATTTCTAGAAAAAAATGTCTTGATGGAAATAATTCTAAAATTGACCCCATATCCTGCATAATAAAACATTATGAAGAATCATTTTTATTAAGTCATGATAAATTAGAGGGTGTATAATGAAATTAAAGATTCACGAACTTACTGAAGAAATTATAGGATTTAGTGAGATTCTACAAAAAAATTTAAAACATTACTTTAATAACAGCACTTATTGCTTTGTAAATTTTAATATTGATGGAAAATCTGATATAAGTTTAATTCAAGTGTTTTATTCTGAAGAGACAGGATTTTTCTCTGCAAAGCATCAAGATAAAAACGTAATTAAATATGCATTTGGAAAATATGATAGACTTAATTTCTATTTGGCTAAAGAAAAATACAATCCAGTAGACCCTCTATTTGTTTTTGATTTCCCATTAGATTATTCTGAAAAGAAGTATGGTGCAGTATTTGCTAACATTAATACACAATTACATATTCTATCCAAAGTTTATAAATTGTCTGAAAAAGACATTGAAATATTAAATTCTTCATATAATGTATACCCTATAGAAGGCAAAGATTATGCATTATTTGATTTTGGAAGTATTAAACATCCTGAGAAATTTTTAAAGCATTTAGAGGAAACAGTTGATGTATTAGAGTTTCTATTAAGCCCAAATGATAAATTATTTATTAAACCATATTCTATTAAATCTATTACAAAAAGTGATAGTGTTAATTCTGATTATAAATATTGTATGGTTTGTGGCCATAAATTGGAAAGTACAATTAATTTAAATTTATTAGAATTCTACCGTAAGTTTCCAGCTAGATGTGAATCTTGTTTAGAAAAGATTTATGCATTAGATTTATATTATGAGTTAGATAAGCACATTACTTCAAGTAAAATGGTTTATTTATCAGATTTAACAAATTTATGGTATGAAGAAGATTTATTAGGATATAATATGAAATTATTATCCAAATTTGAATTTTTAAATCATTTCCATGATGAGATATATAAATTACAAGCTAATGAAGATATTATCAGGCTTTTTTCACCTTTATTAAATCCTATTGAAGAAACAGAAGAAGATGATGAAGATGACGAGGAGCTTTTAAGACTTTTAGGTTTAGATGATGATGAGAAGAAATGTAAGTATTGTGGAAAAATTTTAAATGAAGAAGACGGGAAAGATATTTGTTCTGAATGTCTTCATAAACAAAATGCAATTCCACAAATACATAAACTTCTAAGATATGTCAAACCTGGAACTGCTTTTACTAAATCATCTATAATTAATAAAGGGTTAAAAAGTTATGATTTGGATATTATTTGTTCATATTTAGTTGATTTGGAATTATTAAGAGATGATATGGATGATCTTCTCATTTTAGAATCCAAATCAGTTTTAAATGAGTTTATAAGAAAATATTCTGATGATGAAGAAGACTTGATTGCTGATGATATTAAAGAAGTTGAAAAGATTAAGATAAAAAATAGTCAACTTAACGAGTATACAATTGATACAGTTATTAATCTTATAGATTTTATAGATTTTGTTGAGGTTACATTTGTTCGTGAATTTTATGAATGGGAAGTTTTATTTAAAAAAGATAGAGAAGAGTATTTCCAAGTATATGACAATCCTTTTGAAGCTAAATTAGCTGCCATAAAGTATTTGGAAAAATTAGGTATCGTTGAAATCATTAGGGAGGATATTCAACCTATTCATGAACCACCAAAGACTCCTGAATCCTCTATCGATGAACCCCAATCAATTAAAACTTGCCCTATATGCAATAGTGAAGTTTCCAATATCAGAACTTATTGCAATGAATGTTCATCGATTTATTCATCTGCAGAAAGACGTGTTTTAGTAGGGATCAAACAAGGTCTTTTTACCAAAAAACTTGCAAGGGAAATGTTGGAACTTAAGAAAAATGGAAAAAATAATTCACAAATAGCAAGAAAAGTCAAATTACCTGATTGTGATACTTCTATTGGTGCTTCATTGGTTAATCCTATAATAAAATTCTTGCTTGTAGATGAAGTTGGTGAAGAATTACTAATTAACTTTGGAGTAATGAAAGAAGGTTCCACAGTTGAAAGACCTGTCCCAAAAGAACCAGATAAAGTAGTTGAACAACAAACGATTGAAGAAAAAATGGATGAACCCGAAGAGACTACTGTACCTAAAGTTAAGGAATGTGTCATTTGTGGTACAGAATTTGCTCCTAAATGTTCTAACGGTTCTGATAAGTATTGTGAAGAATGTAAATCAAAATATTCACCTGATGAGAAAATAGTTTTAGTTCTCATTAAAGAGGGGTCTATTACTAAAGAAACTGCAATTAAAATAGTTAAATTACAAAAAGACGGAAAAAACAATATAGAAATTGCAAAAATTTTAAAATTACCAAAACCTTCCCTAATTAAACACATAGTTCGAATTTTATTGCCAGATGCACTTCCAGTGGATGAAGAAGATTATAAGCATAAAACAAACACTTGTGTTCTTTGTGAAGAAAAATTTGTTCCTAACTCTTCAAGCGGTTCTGACAAGTTCTGTCAAAAATGTAAGTCTAAATATAATACCACTGAAATATATGTTTTATTAGGTGTTAAAGAGGGCAAATATACAAAAGAATTAGCTGATAAATTTGTTGAATTACAAAAAGAAGG
>AUXO014265785.1_pt1 | contig 14622 bp, 14 predicted proteins | sample 768731 | NCBI WGS metagenome assembly AUXO01 (sample SAMN02715735, study PRJNA202380) | gut metagenome | biome: sheep rumen | host: Ovis aries | place: New Zealand: Palmerston North | reverse complement strand
GAAATGAATGTGTGGGATGTAATATATAAAAAGTGATAGTACACTTACTCAGTCCACTGAGTGGTGACAGAGAGTATTTAACGTAAAGAGAGAATGTGTCAAAAACACATTCTCTCTTTACGTTAGAGCCGAATCCCGGACTCGAACCGGGGACCTATTCATTACGAATGAATTGCTCTACCAACTGAGCCAATTCGGCAACATCACCTTTCTTCCAAAGGCGGTGCAAATATAATGCTTTCTTCTAGATTACAAAAATAATTTGCTTCTTTTTTGTGATTTAGCGTCTTTCATAAACCCTAACATAGTCAACCTCCATGAAAGAACCATCTACCTCATCAGGAATCTCTTCAAAGCCTTGGGTCTTCAATATGGCCATACTCAAACGAATCGGAGCAGCGGAATGACAATATTCATTCTTGATCCTTCTGAATTCTTTTCTATCTATATAAAAGATAATCTCATCTTCTTCCCAATCCACTCCGAATGTATGGTACTCTTTGGAGAAGTCGATTTCTGGATAAGTCTGTTTTCCTCCATCGCTAGAGATTAGTTTGAACACAGTCATAGTACCTAACCATTCATGGATGCAATTGGTGTATTCGGAAGGATAATGTCCTTCATTGATATCGATCTCGAAAGGCTTGCCACCCTCAAGCTTTCTTCTCGGATCACGTGTCCATATCCAAAAGGAATTGTTGGTACAGGGGGCTGCAGCATATTTATAGCGGCTTTCAAAATATCCGTATTTGAAATCCTTATAGGTACCCATGTCGGCAGAGGTCCACTCTTGTCCTCCTCGTTTTTCTTTATGGTTGACAAGACGTACAGTTCCATCACCAACCTCGAGGTTTTCTTCCCATCTACTGCATATCGTATGTGACGTGGGAGCGTTAGATGACTCCCATACTTCGAGTAGTTGGTCACGGTTTTGATAATCGAATTCATCGTTCCAAACAAGTTTCCATTCTTTCTTATTTTCCGGATTAATTATGCCTTCAGGAGTTTTCTCAGTGGTTGTGGAACATGAGATCATAGTGCTGAGAATGATGGTCACAAATAATATTCTTTTCATGATATTGGTTTATACAATCCTTATTTATATAACGGTCATAATTGTTCAATCCCCTAAATTAAATGTTTTTTTCACATCTTACCTTCTTATAAAATCGATTTCGTCCTATTAATACTCGAAATAATGCATTTCTTTCATAAGTGGAATAAATAACTTTGTATATGCTAAAAACTATTCTTCCTTAAATAGTTATCAAGTGTTTTAGTAATATTATATCTAACTCATGTAAAAAAAACGATTATGTTAAAAACAAGATCAATTATTCTTTGCACAATTTTGGTTAGTTTATTGTGTGCATGCCAAGAACAATTCGTTCCTGCAAAACCTTCTCCTGAGCAACTGGCTTTTCAGGATTTGGAACTTGGTGTGTTTGTTCATTACAGCATCGATGCATATGCTGAAAGAGGAGTCATTCCAGGTCAAACACCTGCATCAGATTTTAATCCAACAGAACTGGATGTAAACCAATGGGTAGAGACAGCTAAAGAAATGGGTGCTAAATTTATGGTTCTCACAGCACGTCATGAACAAGGTTTCTGCCTATGGCCTACTAAAACAACTGACTATAGTATCCAGTATAGCCCATATAAAGAAGGCAAAGGTGACATTGTTCGCGAATTTGTGGAAGCCTGTCGTAAACATGGAATTAAGCCTGGATTATATACTGCACCGTGGATAGATTCTCATTGGGAATCGATATATTTAGGATATAAGGGTGGAGATACAGGTGATATCAACAAACTCAATGATCCAGAATTGTATGCAAAGGCTTGGGCAAAGGAAAAGGAACAGATTACAGAATTGATGACGAACTATGGTGATTTGGTTATTTTATGGAATGATCATTTCGGCCGTTCTGATGCTTTGAGAGAGGAACATCTGGGTGGTAAATTAAGAACATTCTATGCTGATTTTACAAAATACGCTCATGAACTTCAACCTGGATGTTTGATATTAGGGCGTGATATCGAACATGTAGGACAAGAAAAAGGGTATGCAAGTTATCCGCTTTGGAACTCTTTAAATACCATTGACAGCACGCTGTATTCCATTAGTGAGACCTATAGATGGAACTATCCCAACACAGGAAACCCACATGGTAAATTCTACCGTCCTCAATTAGCGCCTACTACCGATGCGCTGTCAAAAGGTGGTTGGATGTGGCATAATTACCGGCAAGTACAACCTTTAGAAGTTACAATGAAAGCGTATTATGAGACCGTTGGCCGTGGCTCTTCAGTCATTATCAATTTCGCTCCAGATAGAAGAGGACTTGTAGAAGATCAAGTTATTGAGGCAGCAAAGGCTTTTGGAAAGGAACTAAAGCGCCGTTTCGATCATCCTATCGTAACCTCAGAATCAGCAGAAAGCAAACAGGTCATCCGTTTCAACGCTCCAACCACAATTAACCATGTCGTTTGTATGGAGGACCTAAAAGAAGGGCAACGTATTGCAGCTTATACCATTGAGGCTGAAGTAGATGGGAAATGGCAAACAATTATAAATGGTCAGACAATAGGTCACAAGCGTATTAACCAGTTTGATGATGTAACAACTACTGCTCTGCGTTTTAAGGTGACAGAATCTATCGCTAAACCAAAGATGAGGAGTATAGCTGTTTATAAGGTGGATCCAATATAATAATAATAGACCTGTGCCTGAATAACATCGGGCACAGGTCTTGAATCTTTCTTTGAAGAATATATTATTTTACAGTCAAAGCTACGATTGATTTGGCAGGCAATGTAATTTTCAGTTTCCCATTTTGTACTTTTGCCCCTGTGAATGCTTTCGGAGCCACCTTATTAGGTTGTTCAAATGTATTGTGATCGTTGATGTTATTTACGGTCAAGATCCTTCCTTCACACGATTTTACTTTGATGTTGTCAAGACTTAACTCAATAGTTTGAGCCTGCTGTAAATCGATGTTTGAGAGTGAGATGTGAATCACGCCATTTTTGTCTTTCGAAGCAGTCGCACTGATGACGGGAACGATTCGGTCATCACGTACTGCTTTCTTTGCACACTTCATATCCATTGGCAAATAAGTTGCATCCTGATGTACATTGTACATCTCGAAAACATGATATGTCGGAGTGAGTACCATCTTGTCGTCTTTTGTCAGAATCATCGACTGAAGAACGTTTGCAATTTGTGCGATATTGGCCATCTTAATTCGGTCGGTGTATTTATGGAATACATCCAAACTGAGCGAAGCAACAAATGCATCACGCATCGTATTTTGTTGATAGAGGTGACCTCTTACTGTGCCAGGCTCTTCGTCCCACCAAGTACCCCATTCATCAACCATCAACCCGATCCGTTTCTGTGGGTCATATTTATCCATGATAGCGATATGCTTCTTAATGACTTGTTCAATCTCAAGACATTTACCTAAAGTCCAATAGTAATCCTCATCGGTAAAGTTGGTTGCAGAACCTTTGCTACCATTCCATCCACTTACAGTATAGTAATGCAGGGAGATACCGTTCATGCGATGTCCGATGTTCTGCATCAACACTTCTGTCCAGTTGTAATCGTAATCGCTTGCTCCACTGGCAATCTTATACAATCTGTTTCCGTTATAATTTCGGCAATAAGTAGCATAACGACGATAGAGATCGCTATAGTATTCAGGACGCATACTTCCACCACATCCCCAACTTTCATTTCCTACACCTAAATATTTAACTTTCCAGGGTTTCTCACGCCCATTTTCCTTACGCAGTTTTGCCATTGGACTGCCTTGTTCGGCTGTCATATATTCCACCCATTTGGCAAGTTCTTCAACACTACCACTACCCACGTTACCACTGATGTATGGTTCACAGCCAATCATCTCGCAAAGATTGAGGAACTCATGTGTGCCAAAACTATTATCCTCGATAGTACCTCCCCAGTTATTGTTTACTAGTCTAGGACGATTTTCTTTTGGACCGATTCCGTCCATCCAATGATATTCGTCTGCAAAGCAGCCTCCCGGCCATCTTAGAACGGGGACCTTCAGGTTTTTTAATGCCTGTAACACATCATTTCGGTATCCGTTTGTATTCGGAATAGGGGAATTCTCTCCAACCCACAATCCGCCATAGATACAAGTTCCTAAATGTTCGGCAAATTGTCCATAGATGTTTTTACTGATTTCATTTTTCCCATCTTGTGGGTGAATTGTAATTACAGTTGTTTCTTGTGCATAGAGTGAAATTGCTAACAACATCACTATGCTCATCATCATTTTTCTCATATCTTTTGGAATTAAAAGTATCAAACTTAAGTACTGCTACTTTGCAAATATAATGATATTTTCTGTGAAAACAACCCATAAGAATAGATAAATCAATTATATTTGCAGAAACTTTTGTTCCAGTTTATGTCAAGAAAAAAACTTATCTTTTTTATCATTGGTCTTGTTCTCTTTGTTGGAATAGCAGGTGGTGTATATCTTTACCAAAGTTTGTTTGCTCCTTGCACGACCAATGCACAAACCAGTTATTTATATATTGATCGGGATGATAATGTAGATTCCGTCTATGTGAAGTTGAAGGAAGTTGGACAAATCAAGCAGATGACTGGATATAATTTGCTGACTAAATATCAGCATTTTGGAGATAATCTTCATACCGGTTGTTACGAAATAACTCATGGGAAAAGGATGATTGATCTTTATCGGCAATTATCAAGGGGGCAGCAGAGTCCTGTAAGGCTGACTGTTCCTTCTACACGTACGGTTGGTCAGTTGATCAAGACGCTTGACAGACAATTGATGATCGATTCGACTGAGATATCAAAACAACTATTTGAGAATGATTTTTATAAGTCGATGGGCTTTAATGAATTGACGATCCCTGCTTTCTTTATCCCAAATACGTATGAAGTGTATTGGAATTTATCTGCGGAATCATTGTTGAAAAGGCTAAAACAGGAGTACGACCGCTACTGGAACGAACAACGCCGCCAGAAGGCACAAGTGCAAGGCCTCACTCCACAACAGGTGGCCGTATTGGCTTCTATTGTTGACGAAGAAACGGCAAAGAATGATGAGAAGCCTATCGTGGCGGGCCTCTATCTCAATCGCCTTCATCGTGGAATGCTTTTGCAAGCTGATCCTACTGTGAAATTTGCCCTCAATGATCCAACAATTAAACGTATTCTGTTTTCTCATCTAGAAATAGATTCTCCTTATAATACTTATAAATATGAGGGTTTGCCTCCAGGACCTATCCGTGTGGCTTCTTTACAAGCGCTGGAAAGTGTTTTGAATCCAACACGACATAATTACCTGTACATGTGCGCGAAGGAAGATTTCTCAGGCTATCATAATTTTGCTGTAACCAATGCACAACATGCAGCCAATGCACGCAGATATCAACAGGCTTTGAATCAAAGAGGAATAAAGTAATTGGAGTATTCTGAATACTCCGAATAAAAAAGAGGATACTCAATAGTATCCTCTTTATAGTAAAGCCGCATTAGTGATGCGATGAAACTCCGAATGACAGGATTTGAGTGCTCTCCAACCTTTGTAATCCACCGGCATCTCTGCTACCCGAAGGCGTGGCCCGCCATTGGAAGAAGAAGCTTGTCTCGGAATTTGGTATAATTTGATGAGTTTCCCAGTACAGCTAATGCGACTAAATCTTCTTCTTTTTACAAAGATAAGTTAAAGAATTCAGTTTTGCAAATAATCTGAATGTTTTATCCCTAAAAAACGAGATTTTCTCTATTTATACGTCTTTTTTCTCTATATGATAAAGGAAAATATGTGTTGAAATCAAATAAAAACAGAGATAAAACCATATAGAATAAAAAGAATGTAAGATCAATTGCTAAAAATAAGATCAATAGTCGGGACTTTTTTATATATTTGTGATTAGATCTTAATTTGTTTTTGAGGTGCCGATACGCTTTACGACATATACAAAAGGTTCTATTGTTCCAGATTTACCTGGCGACTCGTTGTTTCATTCTACTGCACTCTATCGGGTGTACGAAAAGACATCGGGATATCGTCCATTTATGTTAGTGGCATATGAAGAGGATCGGCCAGTAGCTAAGATGTTGGCGGTGGTACGAAAAAGTGTCCGTTGGTTTCCTCCATCCTTTATTCATCATTGTGTCATATATGAACCGTGTGAATTCCTTGATGAACATGTTGATAAAAGTTCATTGTTTAATGAAATGCTCAGTCATTTGACCCGTGAGATACTCTCGCATACCTTCTTAATCGAGTTTCGTAATTTACGCCAACCTTTGTTTGGATATCGGGCTTTTCGTGAGAATGGATATTTCCCGATACGTTGGATGCGTGTCTATAATTCTTTACACAGTAAGACTCCTGAGGAACGTCTGAGCCCATCGAGAAAGCGTCAGATTAGTAAGGCAAAAAAACAGGGAGTTATCACGAAAGTGGCAGAGACCCAGGAAGAAGTCACCGAATTTGTGCGTATGTTAAGGATGAACTATTCGTCCAAGCTGCTCAAGCATTTTCCGGATTTAAGTTTTTTTAAAGAATTAGGGAACCAAAAAGTTGATCATGAGATTCAAAAATTATTTATTGTCAAAAGCAAGGATAAAATCATAGGAGGATCGGTGTGCCTCTTTTCTTCCGGCACTGCCTATCTGCTTTTTTCTGGTGCTTTAAGAAAGCGTTATAAATATCATTACCCAGGAGTGATGGCTGTATGGAGTGCCATAAAATATGCTCATGAACATGGCTATCAGCATTTTGAATTTATGTATGTTGGCGTTCCATTTCGTCATTATGGTTTTCGCGAGTTTATTCTTCGTTTTGGAGGAAAGCAAAGTAGTACCCGGCGGTGGTACAAATTCCGTTGGCAATGGTTGAACAAATTATTGACAAAATTCTATATCTAAACGCTATCAATTGATTAACAAAAATAAGTAGCAAAAAATTTCGCATTCTTTGCCAAATTATTTAATTTTGCGGTCGAAAAGAAAAAATAAACGAATCGTTTAATAAATTTAATTTAATTATATTATGAAAATTTCTCACATTGAGCATCTTGGTATTGCTGTTCCAAGTATCGAAGAAGCATTACCGTTTTTTGAAAATGTTTTAGGTTTTAAATGCTACAACATTGAAGAAGTGGCTGACCAGAAAGTAAAGACCGCTTTCCTGAAAGTAGGAGAAGTTAAATTAGAATTGTTGGAACCGACATGTCCGGAAAGCACAATCGCTACTTTTATTGAGAAGAATGGTGGCCGTGGTGGTATGCATCATTTGGCTTTTTGTGTAGAAGATGGAGTTGCTGAAGCATTGGCAGAGGTTGATGCTAAGGGTATCCGTTTGATCGATAAGGCTCCTCGTAAGGGTGCTGAAGGTTTGAATATCGCATTCTTGCATCCGAAATCTACTATGAGTGTATTGACAGAACTTTGTGAAAATCCAAATAAATAATAAAATGAGTATTCAACAGGAAAGAATCAGTTCGCTCGTTGAGCGTCGTGAGAAGGTTCGCTTAGGTGGTGGCGAGAAAGCAATCGCAAAGCAACACGAAAGAGGAAAGTACACAGCTCGTGAACGTCTTGCAATGCTGCTCGATGAAGGCAGTTTTGAAGAAATGGACATGTTCGTTGAGCATCGTTGTACAAACTTTGGTATGGAAAAGAAGTACATACCTGCAGATGGTGTAGTCGTTGGTAGTGGTACAATCGATGGCCGTTTGGTATACGTATTTGCTCAGGACTTCACTGTATCTGGTGGTTCTCTTTCAGAGATGATGGCAAAGAAGATTTGTAAGGTGATGGATATGGCTATGACAATGGGTGCTCCGGTGATCGGTTTGAACGATTCAGGTGGTGCTCGTATTCAGGAAGGTGTTAACGCTTTGGCTGGTTATGCTGAAATCTTCGAGCGTAATATCTTGGCTTCAGGTGTCGTTCCTCAAATCTCTGGTATCTTTGGCCCTTGTGCAGGTGGTGCTGTTTATTCTCCAGCGTTAACTGACTTTACGTTGATGATGGAAGGTACGTCAAATATGTTCCTGACAGGTCCTTCTGTTGTAAAGACTGTCTTGGGTGAAAACGTAACTGCTGAGCAATTAGGTGGCGCAAGTGTACACTCAACCAAGTCTGGTGTTACTCATTTTACTGCTCCTACTGAAGAAGAGGCTATTGCAACAATCAAGAAGTTGTTAAGCTATATTCCTCAGAACAATATGGAAGAAGCTCCGGTTGTACCTTGCAACGATCCAATCGACCGTATGGAAGATATGTTGAACGAAATCATTCCTGATAATCCTAATCAGGCTTATGATATGTATGATGTGATCAATGCTGTTGTCGACAATGGTGAATTCTTCGAAATCCATAAGGACTATGCAAAGAATATCATTATTGGTTTCGCTCGTTTCAACGGTCAGTCAGTAGGTGTTGTAGCTAATCAACCTAAGTTCATGGCAGGTGTATTGGATTGCAACTCTTCACGTAAGGCTGCTCGTTTCGTACGTTTCTGTGATGCATTCAATATTCCTTTGGTAACATTAGTTGACGTTCCGGGATTCTTGCCTGGTACAGGTCAGGAGTACAATGCAGTTATCGTACACGGCGCTAAATTGCTTTATGCTTACGGAGAAGCTACCGTACCTAAAGTTACTGTTACCTTGCGTAAGTCATACGGTGGTTCACACATCGTGATGAGCTGTAAGCAACTTCGTGGTGACTTGAACTATGCATGGCCATCTGCTGAAATCGCAGTGATGGGTGGTGCAGGTGCCGTAGGCGTTCTCTATGCGAAGGAAGCAAAGGAGAAAGAAGATCCGAAGGCTTATCTGGCAGAGAAAGAAGCAGAGTATACGAACCTGTTTGCTAATCCATATGTAGCTGCAAAGTATGGCTATATCGAGGATGTAATCGAACCACGCAATACTCGTTTCCGCATCATCAGAGGTTTGGCACAGTTGCGTAACAAGAAGCAGACTGTTCCTGCTAAGAAGCACGGTAATATTCCATTGTAATCTGATTTTTCACGTTAAAAAGAATTGAAATGAAGAAATTATCATTAGGAATATTTCTCTCCGCTTTGCTGATGGTAGGGCTCAGCTCTTGTAATCCGAAGCGAATTGACTCAAAATTGCTCCTCAACGAAGTGTTGATGGTGAATGAGAACAATTACATGAACGATTACGGTATCCGTTCTCCGTGGATTGAAATATTCAATAAATCATATAATGTAACAGATATGGCTGGTTGTTATCTCCGCATGAGTAACAATCCGGGCGATACTGTAACCTATACGATTCCGAAAGGTGACGTAACAACAAAGGTTGCTCAACGCCAACAAGCTATATTCTTTGCTGATGGTGAACCTAACAGAGGTACCTATCATTTGAACTTTACACTGGATCCTGAGAAGACCACTTGGTTAGGTCTGTTCGATACACGTATGAAATTGCTGGATCAGGTAACGATTCCTGCTAATACATTGGGTGCTGATCACTCATATGCACGTGTTGACGATGGTAAACCTGAGTGGGAAGTAAAGGGAAACAGTTCGAAGAAGTATGTAAGTCCGAAAGCAAACAACATGATCAAGGAATCGAATCCAAAGATGGAGAAGTTTGCTGAGCAGGATAAAAATGGTTTCGGTATGACTGTATCAGCTGTAAGCGTTGTTTTCACCGCATTACTTCTTTTATATCTGAGTTTCCGCTTTATTGGTAAGTATTTCTCTGGCAGAGACGAGAAGAAAGCAGCAGCTGCTGCTCAACCTGTTGCTACCGTAAAGGCTGAAGAAAAGAAGGAAAACAAGTCTGCTGCCGCTTCTGATGAAGTTTATGCTGCTATCGCCATGGCTCTTTATGAGATGCAGGGTGGTATGCACGACGTTGAAAGTGGTGTGCTGACACTTGTTGACCAACAGTCGGCATGGAGTGCAAAGTCAGGCTTCATGCGTGCAAAGCCAGAAAGAAAATAAAAGTTCATCCATTAAATTATTGATTAAAATGAAAGAATATAAGTATAAAATCAATGGTACCGAGTATAAGGTAACTATTGGCGAAATCGAAGACAACATCGCTCATGTAGAAGTAAACGGTACTTCATATGATGTTGAAATGGAGAAGAAACCGGTTGAGAAAGTAAAGGTTGCTACTCCGAAACCAGCTGCCGCTGCTCCTGCTGCTGCACCTGCAGCTCCTGCTCCAAAACCAGCTGCTTCTGGTAATGGTACAGGCGTGAAATCACCACTTCCAGGCGTTATTCTTGATGTGAAGGTAAATGTTGGTGATGCTGTGAAGAAGGGACAAGTTATTATTATCCTTGAGGCTATGAAGATGGAGAACAATATCAATGCCGACCGCGATGGTGTTGTTACTGCTATCCCTGTTCGCAAGGGTGACTCAGTTTTGGAAGGTACGGACCTTGTAATCATTGGATAATATGGGAGAGTTCTTTAGTTTTATTGGTAATAACTTGGCCGACTTCTGGGGTTATACCGGATTTGCTAACGCCACCCTTGGTCATTTCATCATGATCTTGGTAGGATGTGTATTCATCTACCTGGCTGTTAGACACGAGTTCGAGCCAATGTTGCTTATTCCGATTGGTTTTGGTATGTTGGTTGGTAACATTCCATTCAATATGGATGCCGGACTCCAATTGGGTATTTATGAGCAAAATTCAGTATTGAATACATTATATCAAGGTGTGACTTCTGGTTGGTATCCGCCGCTTATCTTCTTGGGTATCGGTGCCATGACCGACTTCTCTGCTTTGATTTCCAATCCTAAATTGATGTTGGTAGGTGCTGCCGCTCAGTTTGGTATCTTCGGTGCTTACATGCTGGCGCTGCTGTTCGGATTTACTCCGATGGAGGCAGGTGCTATCGGTATCATCGGTGGTGCAGACGGTCCTACAGCAATCTTCCTTTCTTCTAAGTTGGCTCCGAACTTGATGGGTGCCATCGCTGTATCTGCATATTCTTATATGGCATTGGTTCCAGTGATCCAACCACCTATCATGCGTCTCTTGACTACGAAGAAGGAACGTGTTATGCGTATGAAACCGCCACGTCCAGTATCTCATACTGAAAAGGTTATGTTCCCGATCATCGGTTTGTTGCTGACTTGCTTCTTCGTACCTTCAGGTCTTCCTTTGCTGGGTATGTTGTTCTTCGGTAACTTGCTGAAAGAAAGTGGTGTAACCCGTCGTTTGGCAGAGACAGCTCGTAACCAGTTGATCGACGTTATCACCATGTTGTTAGGTTTGACAGTGGGTGCTTCTACTCAAGCTTCTGAGTTCTTGACAATGAATTCTGTATTCATCTTCATGTTGGGTGCATTGTCATTCGTGATTGCAACAACTTCAGGTATCTTGTTCGTGAAGTTGTTCAACCTGGTATTGCCGAAGGAGAAGAAGTTGAATCCGCTGATTGGTAACGCTGGTGTATCGGCTGTTCCTGACTCAGCACGTATCTCACAGGTAGTAGGTTTGGAATATGATCCGACGAACTATCTGTTGATGCACGCTATGGGTCCGAACGTTGCCGGTGTGATTGGTTCTGCTGTAGCAGCCGGTATCTTGTTAGGATTCTTAATCTAATCAGATTAGGATACATAAAGGACAGGGAAAGTCATTGGCTTTCCCTGTTTTTTTATTGTATGGAATGAAATTATGATACTCAGTTTTCTTTTTTTGAAGAAAAGTTTTTATTTTTGTTTTAATGCGTTAGTCGAGATATGAGATTGCAACCAGAGTGCAAATAATTATCCGTACTTTTGTGATGTGAATGATGTGATGGAACAAGATAAACAGTACATACAACGATTGGAGGTGAAGGGAATTCATCCGACAGCCATACGGTTGTTGGTGTTGGAGAAAATGATGCAGGAACAGCGTGCTGTGTCAATACCTGAGTTGGAGGTGATGTTGGACACTGTGGATAAGTCGTCTATCTTCCGTACGTTGACATTGTTCCTGAAGCACGACTTGATTCATGCTATTGAAGATGGGAGTGGAGTTCTGAAATATGAGATCTGCGAAGGTAAGCATGAATGTACGATTGATGATATGCATACGCATTTTTATTGCGAGAGTTGTCATCGTACTTTTTGCCTGAAAGAGATTCCTGTTCCTTCTATCGAGTTGCCTGAAGGTTTTCACATGCACTTCGTCAACTATATGGTAAAGGGAATCTGTAAGGACTGTGCCGAGCATCATCACATACACGGATAATTAAACGTAAGAGATATGGAGGAAGTTAATCACGTACACGAGGAACATAAACCTCATGAACACCACGGTCATCATCATGATCATGTGAAAGTATTATCATCGCTCAGCAACATATTTATAATATGTATTGTGCTGAACGTTATTTATGTTTTCATCGAAGCATCTGTCGGTTTCTTTGAGAACTCATTGGGTTTGCTCTCGGATGCAGGTCATAATCTGGGTGATGTTTTCAGCTTATTGTTAGCCTTGATTGCATTCCATCTGGCGAAGATTAGCAATAACAAGCGCTTTACCTATGGATATAAGAAGAGTACCATCCTTATTTCATTGTTAAATGCTATCATCTTGTTAGTCGCAGTAGGCGCTATTGTGGTAGAGAGCATCAATAAGTTACGTAATCCGGAACCGATTGATGGCAGTGTCATCAGTTGGACTGCTGGTGCGGGTATTATTGTAAACGGTTTGACTACCCTTTTGCTGATGAAGAGCCAGAAGCATGACTTGAATGTTCGAGGGGCTTTCTTGCACATGGCAGCCGATACTTTGGTGTCGGTAGGTGTTGTCATTTCAGGCCTTGTCATTATGTACACGGGCTTTTATTTGATAGACCCAATTATCAGTCTGGTGATAGCAGGTATTATCCTTATCTCAACAATTCATCTGTTAATGGAAAGTCTGCGCCTTTCGTTGGATGGTGTTCCCGAGACGATACGCATTGAGGAAGTCAAGGAAGTCTTAGAGGCACAGCCGCATGTACTGAATGTACACCATTTACATATATGGGCAATCAGCACAACAGATGTTGCTTTAACAGCCCATGTGGTGATTGATGATCTAAGCGGAATGGAAGATGTGAAAGATGCTTTGAAGACAGTCCTGAGAGAGAAAGGCATCAATCACTCCACATTGGAAATGGAATCGACAGGGACGCATTGTCATGAGTCATCTCTGATTATCAATAGCAATGAAGGTAAGTAAAAAACAGAAAAGTAGCGCAGCGGGCATCATCATTGTGGTGTTGGCCGCTGCTTTATCTCAATTAGGTCTACTGAAACCAAACGACAGACAGGAAGTTCAGGATACAAATCAGCCGACTATCGAAGTCGTGCAGAATGCACCTGACGCAAGCAGTCCGTCGACAATTGAATATCCTTCTCAACAGTCTTCATCATCCTATCGTGTGGACAGGATGGAAATCCCGAAAGGTTATTCTCTAGGGAAAGGACAGCGTATTGATCATACCGGACATTCCCTGTATTATAACGAAGACTTGAAGACTCCGATATGGGTGGCTTGGGAAGTCACTCGCGAGGAAGCCAGTCGTAGGAATGTGGAACGAGAAGTGGAGTTCAATCCCGATCCGATGATTGATGGAGCAAAAGCCTATTTTTATGATTACAACTCATCGGGATATGATCGTGGTCACATGGCTCCTGCAGGAGATATGAAGTGGGACTCTAATGCAATGGAGGAAGTGTTCTACATGTCGAACATTTGTCCGCAGAACCATGAACTGAACGCCGGTGATTGGAACGATCTGGAGATGAAAACCCGTTATTGGGCCAAGAAGTATGGGAAGGTGTATGTGGCTTGTGGTCCAATCTATCGAACTAAGCAGCCCAAGCGAATAGGTACACATCGGGTGGCAGTCCCGGATGCTTTCTTTAAGGTAATACTCTTTAATAAAGGAAAGAACAATCCGGTTGCGGCAGGCTTCCTGTTTGAAAATAATGAAGAACATAAGCAACTTCAGGATCGGATGGTAACGGTGGATGAGTTGGAAAAACTGCTGAACATGAACTTTTTCTCGATGATGCCTGATAAAATAGAAAATGAAATAGAAGCAGAATTACCCGAACTGTTTAACTAAGACATAAAATCTCTGTTTTTTGTTCGTTTTGTCTTCATCTTATCTTGAATGTTTCTATCTTTACAAAGTGAAGATTTTTCAACAAATAAAGAATTGGCTCAGCCGACTATCGTTCCGTACAGGAGTCATAGTCTTATTAACTTGCATTCCTTTCTATATCCTTTCATTTGCTCAAATGGCGTTGCCTATCAGTCCTCAAGCGAAAGGAATCCTTTGGGTGGTGCTGTTTGGCTTGGCTAAGACTTTTCAGTATGGAGGATTGACCATTCTGGGAGTAGACGGAATCAGGCGGTTTAAGGCTTATTTCAGGAAGAATAAATCCTCATAAGTCGGTATTGATTTCATTTTGCATTACACCTATCTTTGTATTACATGATCAAGTGAGATGAATCCTGTTGTAGTAGGTTTATTAGTCCCATTCTTGGGAACGATCATCGGATCCGCATTCGTCTTCGTCATGAAGAAAGAGATGTCGGCCTTGCTG
>AUXO012120920.1_pt1 | contig 14622 bp, 29 predicted proteins | sample 768731 | NCBI WGS metagenome assembly AUXO01 (sample SAMN02715735, study PRJNA202380) | gut metagenome | biome: sheep rumen | host: Ovis aries | place: New Zealand: Palmerston North | reverse complement strand
GCACTCTCTCAAAGTCGAAGTCGCAAAGGATGTCATTTACCATTGCGTCTCTTTTTTTTCTGTCGGTCATGGCTCTATTCGATGGTTATATATTCTTCGTCTTCCGGCTCAAACACATCCTCGTTGCCGTCATAAATATCTATGCGGTATCTGTTGCCTTTCAGTTCTCGCACTTGCAAGTTGGCATATTCTCCGTTCGCTGCATGTCCAAGAGTTTCAACGCACCGCACCAAATCATGGTCGTGTCGTTGAATTTCACTGCAACGATTGTAGAAGTTGTCGTCAGGATGTTTCTGTAGTTTTTTCTTAGCAATAGCCTTAATTTCTTCGCGCCCGTTTTCTGCGAGCCATTCCGTTGCCGCCTTGGATATGCTGAAACCACCGAAGCAAGCATTGTATACTACCTTGTTCATAGTTCCTTAATGTTTTTTAAATTCGTATGAGTATGGCTGGCCGTTGATGGCCTCGATGTTGTCCTGAAATACTGGCTCATGTGGACATGGCTGACGTTTCGCAGGTACACCTTTCTTGGTCATGGCGATTCCTGTATAGCGCATGCAGGGGATAGGCTTGCCATAGACACACATGTTCTCCACGCGGATGGTGTGGTAGTGGTCTGTCACGATGTCGCCAACCTTCACGGGGTTGTGCTCCTTGGCGAACTGGATGCGGAGTGCCACCTGTTTATCGTTGCACTCCTTCTGCAATGCTGAGCACTGATTGGTTAATTCTTCTGGTGTCATAGTTTAAATTGTTAGAATAACGTTAATTTCATCATATCGTTCTTGATTCGCTCGTTGGCGATGTCAAAATAGTTTTCACTTATCTCAGAACCAATCCAATTATGACCACTGCCACTTATACCCATACGCAGACTTGCTCTTTCCGTTGGCAACGCTACTTATATGTGCGCTTTGAAAACCGTAAACTCTAAAAACTTCTCCCAATGATGGGAATGTTCTTATAAAATCCCCTTCTAATGTCAACTGCGATATTTTCTTCGACCTCCTTTTGTCGTTAATAACCTTTGCTCTATACCTTTCTGTACGAGTTCCGTAGTTTGAGTTGTATTTAGATGTGCAATACTCCAAATTATCAAGTCTGTTGTTCGCCTTGTTTTCGTCTTTATGATTTATACTATTCATTCCATGTGGTCTGTCATAAAAAGCAGAGATAACCACCTGATGAAGTCTTTTAACCTCGCAAACACCATTTTTACACAGACAAACAGTGACATACCCTTTTTTGTTAGTAAAAGTAGATAATATCTTTTCTCCATACTTGTGTATTCTGCCATTAGAGTACAACACTTCTCTTTCTAAGGATTTTACACGTCCCATGTTCGAAACCTTGTAAAGTCCTTCATACCCTTTAATATCTTTCCATATCTCTTCCATAATATTTGTTTTTAAATATTAAATAACGACAGTTGGCTTGTCTCGGCTGCAATGCGCTCTTTTGCTATCTCAAAGTAATGCTCATCTTTCTCTATTCCGATGTACTGCCTATTCTCTTTGATTGCCGCAACGATAGTGCTACCGCTGCCCATAGTGTTGTCAAGAATTACCCCCCCCGAATTGGTGTATGTACGAATAAGATACTGACACAATTCTACAGGTTTGGCTGTCGGATGAAACTTCTCTTTATCACGATTAAACTTAATAATGTCTATTGGATAGTAATGTTCTCCATCATTAAACACCTCTACTTCCCGCTGATATTTGCTGTCATAGTTTCCATTTCCAAGAAGCCCTCCTTTTCCTTTATACGGTTTTCCGCTCCTATATTGAGGGTTATATATCATTGCTTTCGACTTATCCTTTACAAATGATGCCGCAGACTTACTGAATACACAAATATTTTCGTGTATCTTCATTGGTGAAAACTTACTATTAAGATGTCCTGTGCCACTGTCTTTCTCCCATATCCATTCGTACTTGAACATCTTTGGATTGCTCATAACGAGCATCGAGGTAAAAGGCTGTTGGCTGAATAGCACAATCGCACCGTTTGGTTTAATAACTCGCTCGTATTGCGCCCACAATTTATCGAGTGGAATAATTGAATCCCAGTGATTTCTTGTCGTGCCATACGGCAAATCACAGATGATGCAGTCAATGGACTTGTCTGCAATCTTAGGCATAATGTCTAAGCAGTCGCCCAAATAAATCTTGTTTAACTCTAACATATTGCATTATTTAATTATTTTCTTTAATAAGTTCTTCACACCTCAAAAGAAACTCGTACCTTTGCCTTGAAATAGACACCATTTCTTCTGATGGTTTATCTTTTCTAAACACATCTGTTTCAGCGTTTGCATCATAGCCGATAGCCTCATTACACAACTTGTCGCAAAGTTCGTTGTATTTGTTCCCGTTGTGACCTTTAACCCATTTGTATTCTATGTTAAGACGATGTTCTTTTATAACGTCGTCCCAAACATCAAATAGGTCTTTATTTAACTTGCGTTTCCACTGACCAGACAATGTGTATAGCGCATATTGGGAATCCGAGTAAACGACAATGTCTGTTGCGTCTTGTGGCAGTTGTATGATAGCGTTAATTATTGCCTTTAATTCGGCACGATTGTTTGTTTCATGGACAATTTTCTCAGCAAACCTTTTGACTTCATTGTTTAACTCGGTTAAAATAACAAAGGCATAAGCACCTTCATCATTCATCTGCGAATAAGCACCATCTGTATAAATTATGTACTTCATAACAATATTTTATTTAATGACATAGTTCTACCTTTATCCTTCTACCCCATCCACACCACAAGGATGCGAATTTGGAATTTTAGGATTTAAAACAAAGGATAATATTTAAAACCTAATTCAAGTAGTTAAATTTACTTGTTTTACCCTTTATTTTCGTGCCAAAACTTGCATTTGCCGCCTTCTACCCCATATAACTTTGGCTTAATTCTTTTCGGCTTACAATGTTGGTCTAACAGGGTCGTTTTTTGTAGAAGTACCCGTCGTGAGTTTTCGCACGTTGCGGGATTTTAATTAACGTCAGTTGCCATCCAAACATTGCATCAAGTATGACATAAGAGGCATTTTATCTCACAGGCTCATTTAGGTTTGTCCTGCACGGTTGCCACTGATAGAACCGCTATTATGTTTTGTGAAAACGAGAAAAGCCAACACCTTAAAATGAACTATCCCCGTCCAGTAGTGCAGTACCGAACAGGGAATCGTTGCTATAGGTGTTGGCTTAAAGCCGAGTTTCCTAACCAAAATCCGCTAATCCAATAACTGCACTTATTGTTTCACGCCACAAAGATACGAACTATTTTTCATTCCGCAATAATTTGTTTGCATAATTTAACAAAAAAGTTTATTTTAGGTTCATTTTACCACCAGAACCGCCCAAAAGAATAAATATAATTAGTAACATCCACCACATATCTACAAAAATCTCTCGTCCCATCGCCAACGGAAACCTCCGCAGTGATTCCTTTGTCCGTCGCAGACTCTTCTTATGTTTCTTCCTTGAAGTCCAAGTTTGCGTGCGGCAGACTCACTTGAATCGTACCAGTGAATCCTGTTGCCGTATTCGTCCATCTGAATTACTGGATGCTTGAAGTGGTTGCCACGGTTCCTGTTGGTGTTCTTCCTGCTGTTCTCTCTGAGTTGTGCAATGATTTTCTCTCGTCTTTCTTTGGTATATCCTTGCTCTTCCCAAGACATGCCTTTGTTCCAAGGTATGTTTCCTTCCGTGAACCGCCCATATCTTTTCTTCGGCGGCGATATGTAAAGTGTAAATGCTCCGTCGTTCATAGTCTGTTTTCTTTTACGTAATTGTCAAGAAAAGGAGATGGGTTAATGTTGTTTTTCTTCATCCACTTCACGCAATGTCTGATAGTGTCACGCAATTCTTGTTCGTGGTGTCGCATTGCAAAGTTTTGGTTTGCAAGTTTTGTGTTTGTTTCTTGCAGTTTCTTGATGTGTGCAAGCATCTTACCATGCTCGTTGTACATTCGTCTATAGTCTTTGACAATGTACATTATGTGTTGCTCCTCTGGAATAATAGGGCGTTCAACGTAAGCCCTTCCTTCTTCATCGTATAACATAATTTTATCAAATAACATTTGTTTATTGATTGAGTAGTATTTTGATTCCTTTTATTGTCAGATAGCCTGCAATGATGATGTTTGCAAGGCAAATTATGTATATTGTTGTCGGTTCGAGTTCAAAGTTTGCGATGTAGTTTTTGAAAGCCAACTGAACGGCAAGATAGGCGATTCCTATTTTATTCCATACGCAAGTCTCCACCGCATAACTTAGGATTGTTATTGCAAGTATAGTCATCCAGTCATATTCAAAAATAGAAGCGAGTTTATACGATATTGGGGTGTATGGAATCGCATAATTATCGTAGACAACTATGTTGTCAGTAAACATTGCCATTAAACATTCTATATAAGAAACGCAAACAACAAAACTTAATATGAAAGGTATCGCCTTGCCAAATCTTATAAGTAGCCTGCGAATGGAAGTTATTAAATTGTTCATCGTTTCTTTATTTTTATTTTCATCACAGCGCCATTATTTCTCGGTGGCTGTGCTTGCATACGAGGTATCGTATCTTTCGGCTGCTCGCTCTTCTTGCGCACACGAGCCTTCTGAGATACCTTAATCTTCCTTTTACGCTTCTTCGGCTTTCCCATGTAGTATGCTCTTTATCTGGTTGAATTGTTCTTCTGTGATGCTCACCGCTGCGTGCTCATGACCCGCAATGTAAGCGAAAGTGATAGATTTGTCTTCGTTCATAAGCGGGAATGACGAGGGTCGAACTCGTGCTCTCGATGATGTACTTTTACGGAGGAACCTACATCAAAGTCCTTTTTCTCCAAGCTCTTGCCACTGAGCTACATTCCCAAAAGAAGAACCTACTGACTTTCCCAAGCTCTCGGTTCAATAGTATTAACATCTAAAACTTAAAAACATGATTAGAAGTAACCTCTTTGACTTTCTCAAGCTTCAAGGCGAAAGATAAATACAAACAATTCTAATTTCAACATGCAAAGTTAGTCTTCTGTTGCAAGAATGCGAAATTTATTGTGTTAAAAAGAGTTATCTTCCATGTATTCGTCTGTTCTTTCCTTCAGTCTCTTGCTCATCTCCTTTATGCGGGCAACCTGATTCTTGCACCGCTCTTGAAGAAGTGCGTTCTCTTTTTGCAGAGACACCATCTTTTGTGCAACTTTTTCGTCGTCAGCCCTCCACACGAAGGCAGCAGACAGAAATTCTTTTATCGTCTGTCTGTCCGTTGCCTCAAGCTCTTCAAGACCGACATGGTACATGAATCCCTCCAGCAGCTCGTAAGCTGTGAAGTACATGTATTTGTTCCCGTCCACCGTCAGGGAATACCCGTTTGGAATCGTCTCAACAGTAATTCGTTTAAGTTCTTTTGCCATAATTTTATTTATTTATTAATTGTCCTCGTTATATTTTCTCTCGCGGCATCTGTCGCATTGCAACATGTAGCCTAAATCACACCAACGTATATTGTCGTCTGTTCTAAGGTGCTTGCACTTATTGTCCGTTTTCATATTTGCCCATTTAAATCGTTTCTAACGGCATTTCTCGGTACTGGCTTGTAACTATCAAGCAAAGCACTTGAAACGCGCTTACAAGGTACTTAAATCAATTGTGTGGGTTTCTACATAGGTTATCTTCCCCTCGTAACCTCTACGCTTCAATTCTGTCATTAACTCTCGAGGCGTGAAGTCGGCAAGACACAACTGGCGATTCTCGGCACGGACATCTTCGACTTTCTTTTTCTGTTCATCAATGCGTTGCTGACGTTTTTCGGCACGATGCTGTTTGTCGCATTCGTTACACACGGACACATATCCGTAGCGGCCTTTCTTGAAGTTGCTGATGTCGAGTGTTCTACCGCAGCACCTGCATGTCTTTACTGTCTCTTGTTCCATAGTTCTGATGTTTTAGTTTATCGTTCAATTACTTCGTTGATTGTAACAATAACATCATCAATATTGCTAATGATGTCGTCGATGTTGTAGCAGGCATCATCAAGATTGTCGATGTTCTCCTGCATGGTTTCGCCTCGCTCGCTGTCTTGAAGAGACTCTGGTATCGAATCGAATGCGTCGCTCTCTTCATCATGCACTTCCTCAATCTCAGACTTTATGTCGTCCAACTTAGACATCAATGTTTCCAACTCAGCAATCTTCTTTGAAAGCACGTTTCTTCTCAACTTGTTCATAGTCTTATTATTTTAATTGTTAATTACTAATAGAATTACTCATCATCGCTCGCGCCGGGCGCGGTTGATGATTGTGAACATCACTTGAACTTTAGCATGTTCCCAGAAATGATGTTGCCTATCAATCCTATGATGACAATAAACGTAATCATTTTTTTTGTTTTAAGTTAAACGTTTTCTTTCTTGTAGCTGCACCTGATTCGCTGCATATATGAGCGTAGTTTCTGTGCCGTGCCGTTGTTGCTCTCTATGTCGGTGAAGTCCCACCCTCGGAACAAATTACCTGTCTCGTCCATGTCAGCAAAGTCTCTCATGTATGAGAGAATCTTCACCCGGTTTTCTGCCTTGCAGTCGATGTGATTCCACTCGAAATCTTTTGGGTCTTCGCACATCGTCTCGCACGGGAAGACTTTCCGTATAATCTTCACCATCGCGACGATGTTCCTGTCTTGGTGGTGGCGGTCTCGTCTTGTCTTCCCTCGCTTTTCGGCCTCTTGCTCTATCTGGATTCTCGTTTTCTTTTTATAACACTCTTGGTATTTGTCGCTGCTTGCACCCAGCTTGCACCCTTGTGCCTTCTTCACGGCGAGGGCTTGCTTAGTACGAATGCTTACTATTAACGCCTCTCGCTCTGCCAATGCAAAGAAGAGAGTTAGGCTGAACTTGTCAGATGACGGCAAATCACAGAACATTATATGCCCGTCTCCCATCTCTTCGTATATCTTCAAAGCCTCTGCCGTATTTCTAAATCTATCTGTCTTTGCAATGATAAGTGTAGCACCGATATTCTTTGCGTGATTCATAGCCTTTCTCAATTCGACACAACCACTCAGTTCTGTACCAGTGTAACACTCTTCATAGTCCGCTATCCAATCACCTTTGTCCCTCTCGATGAAGTAGCGGATGATTTCTTTCTGAGCTTCCAAGCCCAAACCAGATTTGGATTGGCGAAATGTACTGACTCTTCGCCATGAGATAAATTGTTTTTTCATATTACTTCATGTAGCTTGGTTTGTAGTCGTACTTACTTCCCCATTCTCCAGTAAGAACATCTCTGTCTTTTGGTGCGACTGCACTGTATGTTGTTTCGTTGCCAGCCCAATAATAACAACCTTTGTTGTATTTTCCAAGTTGTATTCTTTTGCGGACATTCTCTATATTTCTCTTGTTCATATAGTCTGTATGCAACACGTACTGACATACATAAAGACACAAACAATAAACAGGTGAAAACTTAGCATCATACTCTGCTATACCGCCTTCATACCCATTTGGAGAAATCTTGTTAATCTAAATTGTATTCATCTTGTCAATGTTTTAATGTTAATACTTTGCAAAGGTAGTCAACAATCTCCTCATCAGTCGGGTCGCTTGCAATGAATCCTTCTTCGCAGTAGAAGTAGATGTCGTTGTCTAAATCAACGGCTTCGGCATGACGTGGGTGCTCTTTACTTCGGCAAGCATCTTCTATTACGTCCCACAGGTCAAAGTCGGCAACCTTCACCGTTGTTTCCATTCCGTCACATCCCTCAAACATCACTTCTCTTACAGGGAACTGCTTTCCGTCCCACTCTTCAAAATACTTTTCCATAGTCATTCAAATTTTAAATAATAGCTATGCATTGCAAAGTCAGCGTAGTCAATGCTCGCATTCTCGACAATAGAGCACCGGCCAAAGTCAATCTCTTCGTCGCTGTCGTCCTCTTTATCGCGACCTGCATAGAAGTCTGGCACATTAGCTGAATTGAAAGCCGTAAGGCTCCCATCGTCTATACCATACACAAAACTGATGTTCTTCTCCTTTGCTTCTTTGAATAGAAGTTCCATTCTTTCAAGAAGTTCTTTCTGCTCTTCTGTCAATGCTAATTGTTTCATAATTACATTGTTGTTGTTAAATGAATACTCCGTTTGTTAAATCGTTTCCGTATGCGGAATAGAATCCTTTGTCGGTATGGAATACCACTTTGGAATAATAGTGAGTATATTCTCCGATTACGGATTCTACGAACCATTTCCAAATATCCTCGCACTGATTGAGGGTATACGTCTTGCCGTTGAGTTCCATAGTGTTAATCGTTAATAACTACGCACCACCAACCTCCGTCAATAACCTCATCGTTGTAGTCGTCTTCAAGAGCAATGATGTCATATTTGTTGTCCATACTATACATCCTCAACTCTTCGTCCGACAACTCAGACAACATCTCTTTAATTACCTGTGGTCTGTCGCACAACATATCAAACGTGTGACGCTCATAGTTTTTTGAGTTGTCAACTTTATAAAATGCTAATGTCATAATTGTAATATTTTTTATCCGTAAATTGCCTTTCCGAAAGTAATTATCTGTAGCAGGTTCTCAGCCTCATTCAAGTCGAGGTTGCACGAATCGTCGTTGATAAGGTCGAAAGCGCATTCAGCATCCCAACCGCCATTGTCAATAGCCTTCTCAATGCCTTTCTTGATGTCTGAAAGTTTAACAGTGTAGTCCATAGTCTTGTTGTAAGAATCCCATGAGTGATACAACTTGCCATGGAAGTCCTCTTCGTCCTCGGCATACATGTCGTATATTACTATCGACTTCCCATTGAGCAGCAGCTTGGCGCACTTGTCCTCGATGCAGTCGTATTCGTCTGGGTTTGGAATTTTCCTATAGTCTTCTACACTGTAATCAACTCCAAAGAAATGATAACCGTAAATTATTCCTGTTGAAAGTAGATTAACGATGTCGTCATGCGTGATTTCTGTGATTGTTGTCTTTGTTTTCATTTTTCTAATGTTTTAATGTTAATGTTTTTCGTTTTCCCAGCGGCGTGTCGATAGTGAACGCCATTTTTTCTCCTTGTAATAGCTTTAACCTCGTGGTGTTTGACGAAGTATTTCTCTTGGGTCTGGGTCGTTGCAATCAATGTAATACGCACCAGTAACATAGTCCCAAGAATAATTCTCGATGTCGTAGTTGTCATCTATATAAGATTGCTCGTCGCCGTCATACTTTGCAAGAGCTTCATCCGTTACGTCTTCAATATAGACGCAGTGGTCGTCGTGGTCAATAATAACTAATCTTTCCATAACTTTATTTCTTTTTAGGTTCTTTGTAATAGCAAGTCACCTTGTGGTGCTTGACGATGTGCTTGAGTAATGTCATGCTCTCCTTGTAGTAGAGGTTCAGCTTTACGCTTACTATCTCGCCCATAAAGATGTCCAACGGGTCTCCATAGGACTTCTCACAGTTCTTGATGTGCTGCTCGTCAGCAAAGAAACTGATGAGTTGAGCCATCTTCTCACCGTTCTCGTTCTTGTAGTGATAGATAAAAGCACAAAGAGCATTAGCCCAATGTATCTTAACCGTCACCAATCTGTTGTCGCTCTTCTGACGAACCTTGATTTCTCCGAAGGTAATTTTGTAATCCACTTGTAACATAGTCAGTCCTCCACTTTGTATAGATAAATTAGTTCTTCGTCGTCTTCAAGATGAACGACTGCATCAGGCGTGCGCACATAATTGTGCCTGTCACGTATCTCGTCATGGCTTCCGCTATAATAATAAAGATACACACCGCTCGGTATCGGGCTCGGCGGGCACGAACCGCACCAAGTGTCCCACCATCCTTCGTTCTGTTCCCACTGCTCGTTTCCTTCTTCTGGAACATCCACAAAGTTCAAGAACTCTCCGTTAATGGACTCTTTTACAATCCATTCTAAAATCTCAGTTGCTTTCATAATGTATTTATTTTATTAATTATATATTATTAATTATTTATATCGTGCGTGCACACATTAAAGAGAACCAAAGTACGAAAGTATTTTGATATTACTCTTCCAAAAAGACTTCCATACGTTTGGAAATAACTCGCCGCTTACATAAAGCAAGCCGCCAAAGCACAAACCGCAAAGCGATAGCCAACCATCGCTGCAAGTAAGCACGATGGCTACAAGCAGAGCCACCGAACAGACTATATAGTAGATAACATTTTTCATACGTTCTCCTCCTCAAAATCTTCTTGTTTCAAATTAGCCTGTTCAAACATATACGGAATCATCTTATCCAGCTCTCCGTAGTATCCCCCACAGGAATCAGATTCTTCCCACTCCTCTTCTTCGTAGTCCTCGTCGTCCTTGTCCACGTTGGTGTACTCCTTGTGAACCTTGCTCTTGATGCAGTCCTCGACAACGAAGCCGTACACATCGTTGTCGCCCCAAGCTTTCAGTTCGTCAAGCAAGAACTCAATCTCGTCAAGGCTCTTGCCATTCCAATACTCCTCATCGTTTCCACTGTACTTCAAGAACTCGTCCTTTTCAAGCCAGCAGATGCCCTCGCTGTCCGTAGAGAACTCATGGTAGAAAGATATGTCGCCATTGTAGCCGAATCCGTAGGACATAATCTTTACTTTGTCGGTCAAGAAGTTTTGCGCGATGTAGTCAATCGTGTTATCGCATACATCCTCAAACAATCCGTAGAGGTCTATGTAATACTTCTTCTCGTAGTAGTGGTTGTTCAAGCACCATCCCATTTCGTTCTTGCGTGTCTCGCTGTTATAGTGGAACATGTCACTCATTAAATCCCATCGGTGTTCTGATTTATTGTACACAAGCGCATCGTTGCTCTTGCAATATCCGTCGGCCATGTGCTTTCCATTCTCAACGAGAAAGTCTATAACTTTCTTGTAGTCTACGTATTTGATTATCATGTACACAAGAAGGCTTCTTGCGTTACTTGATTTTCTCTCGCGCTCATGCTTGTTCATAATAGAGTAGTCTCTTGACCAGTCCTCGCAGTGCAGAGGCTCGTCAGTCATATCACGAGGATTCTCTGCATATTCGTCACAATAGAAGGAAATTCTCTGTGAGCCGTCCTTCTTGATAAATCTCTTAACTAAATCGTTTGCCATAGTCTTAAATATTATAGTTGTTATGATAATCTACAGATTTTCTCACAAGACAAGACTTACATGTGTCGCTTGTTGTGTAGATGCAGTTGATACAAACTAAGTCAACTACTTCTAAATACTTCTTCTTTTCTTCTTTTGTCATAGTTGTAATGTTTATAGGTTAAATCCGTAATCTCCAACTTCGTGTTGTGTATTGTATTCTTTGTTGTATTCTTCAACTACTGTTTGTGGAATATACGAGTCGCCATCTATCTCAAACCTTCTCTCTCGGAGGATTTTTGTAAGTGTTTCGTAACTCTTGTCGTCGTCATTAAACAACGCCTCGATTTCCTCCTTTGTGCCTCTAAGCGTGATGCCGAGACGCATCCAGATATGCCTTTCTTCCATAGTCGTAATGTTTTATGTTAATACTAAGAGTTTTCAAAATTAGGTTTGTTGTCGTCTCGCAGCGACTTTCCTTCTTTTCGGTAGTCGCACTTGTCATCTGATGCGTACATGATTGCCGTACTGTCTTTCATTCCGAAACCGCCGACAACAACCAATCTGTTGCACCACGAACCCATGTTGTAATAACAACCTTTGCAAATTGCTTTCATATATATCTTGTTTTAATGTTTAACTTCAATTCAAAATGTCCGTCGGGTATCTCACGGCAGCCAACGGACTAACAATAGTATCAATCTAAAACATGCAAATAAGTAGCTGCGACCACATCAAAGTGTAGGCTCTAAGACCATCGCAGCCGACCAGTGCAGAGTGTGAACGCTACTTGAACGTGAATACGAATCTATCCCACGTCTTACCCTCGCTCCAATCCATCTTGCCACCAAGGAACTCAGCGATAGAACGATAGCAACTTGCACCGATACCACCCTCGAAGTATGGTCTGTATTTCTTGTCAGCATCCTTTCCTACGTGACAGATTCCGTATGGTGCTTTCTTACGTGAGTTGCGCTTGCGCCAAGCCATACCCTTTGCTACCTTATTGAAGGCATCGGCAACAACTTGCGACAACTTGTCGTAGCCACAACCGCTTGCGTACTCAGAACCTTCCATGAATGTGCCGTCCTTGAACCAACACCGCCATTCGGCACGAGGACAATTACCCCACCAACGAGACATCTTCCACTCAACATCAATGCGCAATTCGCCGATGTCACCCATAGAGAACTTGCGCTCGTTCTTCTCGTTCTCCTTTGCCAGATGTGCGAGGAATCCGCGCTCGGTCTTGTACTTGTTACTTCTGATTTCATACTCCAACTCTCCCTTTGTGAGCCAAGGGAATTGCTTTGATAAATCCTTTTTGTTCATAGTCGTATGATTTATGCGTTAATAATCTCGTTGTACATTCTCTCCATTTCACAGAAGGCTATCTTGTGACAGCCAGCCGTTAGTATATCGTTGTTGTAAGAGCTGATGGTATATCGCCCACTTCCCTTCGTGTCCACCTCCATAGGCTTGAAGCAACTTGGATTCTCATGCCACTTGCTGATGATTCCGAAGAGTCTCTTGCACACTGCAACAGGAATGCGGATGTTCTTTGACGTCTCAATGGTGTCCTTCCCCAAGTTAAACCGCAGTAAGACGTTGCCGCCCATATAGAACTCGTCGTCCTTGTTGTATATATCGTACAGACCCTGCAAGTGCTTGCGCCACAAGTCGCGCTTGCCCTCGATGCCGCGAGACAGACACTCGTCAATCTGTTCTTGCTTGACCTGCTCCATGTACTCACGCTCCTTGCGCTCTTCCTCTTCTCGCTTGAGCCGTGCAATCTCTGCTGCACGTCTGCGAGCTTCCTCGTCAGCAAAGTGTTTGTCCTGCTTTTTAATGAACTCAGAACAGATAGCATACTCTGCCTCTGTCGTGTTCTCTCGTAGGTAATCGTCGTTGATATATACGTCATCATCCCAAGAGTGAGCCTTTTCCTTTGTGTGAGCCTTGATACGTCTGAGAATTTCGATTGCCTTGCGGTTGTCTGCAACTTCCTTGCACTTCTTGTAGAAGTTAGCAATCCACGCCTCCTTGTCTTCTGACTTACTGAAGTCGTCGTAGTTGAACGACATTTCAGTGTTGACCCAGTAGAATCCGTAGATGTGCTCTCCGCTGATGTTGTACTCCTCACCAGTGAACATGCTCCTGCACTTTGTCACCTTGTCGTCGTACTCATATCCGCACCAACCCTTCTTCTTGTCGCACTCGTACCCGACAATCCACTTGAAAGCGTTCTCGCGGTTCTTGTTATACTTCTGCTTGCGCTCGTCCTCGTGCTTCTCATACTCCTTGCGAGCGATTGCTCGGAAGTGCAGGTCAAGACGCTCCTTTGCGGTCAGCTTGCGAATCTGGTCTGCTGTAAGACCTGTGTCCAATCGTCCATAACTCCAGCGGCTCTCATAGGGAGAGCAAATACCGAGACGCTCGCACAACGCCTCAACCTTTGCACGCTTGTCAGCAGCCTTGCGATACCTTGCGCAATAATCCCAATACTTCTTGTATGTGCCTTCACCAAAGAGTGCGTCTGTCAGAGTCTGAACATCGCGCTCTCCAGCCTTGAGCAACTTGACAAGCTTGCGCTTGCGGCTGATATTGTCGTCAAGTGTACGATTCTTAGTCCACTTGAGGTACTTTGAAATACTTGTGTCCTTGTAGAGCGAACATAGTTCATCGATATAATCCCATGCAGAGAAGTCCACATTCTCCAGACCTTTCTTATTGTCTCCGTTGATTGCTGCAAGCTGGCTATATATGCGCTCGACATAGTGGTCTATCATCTGCATACGATGATACTCCTTGAAGCATTCGTCGCCATTGCTCCAATACTCACCTACGAGGTTGCAGTTCTGCCAACCATAGTAACCACCGCTAAATGCAAGCGGGAACACATGCACATCGTCAGGGAACAACCCCTTGTACAACTTGTGTTTGTTTGACGATATGCTTGTGTCGCCGTCAAAGATTGCCACCACGTTCTTCTCGATGTCGAGCCACTGCCCGAAGACTGTGGAATATGAATAGAAGTTTCTGCCCTCGTAACGTACACTGCCAGCCTTGATGCAGCCGTTCTTACCTGCCTGTTTGTTTGCGAAACGATGTTGAATATCACTGTAATTCATAATGCTAAATGTTTAAATGTTAATACTATTTGCTTGTTAAAAAATCCTTGCATATAACTTGTGTTCCTCGTCCTGCGTGATGTACGCAGAGACTTTGAACGACCCCTCGATGTTTGCCAATGCTTCAATACTATGGAAGCTGTGCCCGTCGTTCTTTTCTCCAAACGGATACACTTCTACGGAATACTCTCCCTTTCCTGCACTTTTGCAAACTATTGCCTGCGTCTTCGTGGGCTCGTATGTACCCGCATGCTGCTCGTTCCACAGCTTTGCAATCTGATTTGCCAAACTCTTTTTCATATTCAGTCCTCCTGCTCGATTAGTTCCACATCCACGATGTCGTCCTGCGGATAGTCCGTACTTGCAAGATAGTCGCAAGCGTCCA
>AUXO010938727.1_pt1 | contig 14622 bp, 13 predicted proteins | sample 768731 | NCBI WGS metagenome assembly AUXO01 (sample SAMN02715735, study PRJNA202380) | gut metagenome | biome: sheep rumen | host: Ovis aries | place: New Zealand: Palmerston North | reverse complement strand
CTTAGCTCAGTTGGTAGAGCAACTGACTCTTAATCAGTGGGTCTGCGGTTCGAGCCCGCAAGGGGACACCATTAAAAAAATAAAACATACCTTTCGGTATGTTTTTTATTATCTTAATTTTCCTTTTCCACCTTTTAGACTGTTATTAGCAAATCCCTTTAATATATTACTTTCAAAAGAATGAGTCTTACTTGTTCTTTTTTTATAATCTTTAACACCAATATTAATCATATCATCTAAAAGTTCTGTATACTTCTTACCAATTGGCTCCCATAAATAGAATGATAAACTACCTGGAATACTATTAATTTCATTAATATAAACTTTTTTTGCTTTATCATCTATTAAGAAATCTATTCTACATACTCCAGATGATCCTAATGCTCTGAATGCTTTTGTTGCAACAGATTCTACTTCTTTTCTTAATTCCTTAGATAATTCTGCAGGAACTTTTCTTGATGCAGAAACCATACCTTTACTAGATTTAGCAGGCATATTTTTAATACCATTTTTACCTTTAACTTTTCCGCTTCCAATATATTTTTCTTCAAAAGTTAAAAACTTTTCAGCTGATATTACTTCTTCTATTTCAGATAGTTTTTGATGTTCATAGTTTCCTAAAACACTTATATTAACTTCTTTTAAGTTTTGTACCATTTCTTCTACGATGATTTTAGAATCATATTGCATAGCTTCTTCTATAGCTTTAGTTAATTCTTTGTCATCACTTGCTGTAGATATACCAACACTACTACCTGTAGTAGCTGGTTTTACAATTACAGGGTATTTTAATTTTTTAACTTTATTAATAACTTCATCATTATTATTTTTATAATCAGCATCATAGAACCATTCGAATTTAGTCATAGGAAGATTTTCTCCTGCAAATATTCTCTTCATATAAACTTTGTCTTGTCCAACTGCTGCTGCATATACATTAGGTCCTACATATGGTATACCAATTGTTTGGAAATATCCTTGTAAAGCTCCATCTTCAACATTAGTACCATGTGTAATAGGGAAAATAATATCTATATCATTTACCACTTTATTAAATAGTCCCTTTTTTTGTTTTAATACATAATTACCATTCTCACAGTATAAAACAACATTCTTAGCATATTTTTTTACTAAATTTAAATCACTATATGACTCAATATCTTTAAGTAATTCACCAGTATACCATTCTCTATCTTTAGTGATATAAATTGGAATCACTTCATATTTTTCCTCATCCATTTTATTCATTGCTTGAATTGCAGAGATTATACTAACTTCATGTTCAACACTTTCTCCACCAAAAATTACACCTACTTTAATTTTCATAAAACATTCCTCCTCTATTCATTATAAGTATCAGGTAAATCATTTTCAAATAAAGCATATACATCTTTTTTACCATTTGTTAGTCCACCTATAAAATTATATGCTTCTTTTACATCGTTGTAAACAACTATTTTATCTTCACTATATCCTTTATTTTTTAATCCTTTAAGAATAGGTTTTGTTTTTTCTTCACCTATTAATACAACATAATCTGCTTTAGACAGTTCTGCTATTTCTTCACCAAACTTCTCATTTAGTTCATCTTCTTTTTCACCCAATTCTATCATACCTGGTGTAACAATAACCTTTACTCCTGGCATCATAGAAAGTACTTCTACAGCATTTTTAGCACCTACAGGATTAGAATTATATGCATCATCAATCATATAGAAATTACCTAATCTTTTTAATTCTAATCTATGTTCAATAGGTTTAACAGTTTTTACTGATGCTTGTAAATCACTTATATCAATACCAAACTTTCTTCCTAATGCTAGACTTGCTAATATATTATATACATTGTGTACTCCTAAAAGTTTTGTAGTGAATGGATATTTTTTAAAATCATTTTTAAATATAACGTCAAAAGAAGTACCTTTGTTAGAACATTTTATATTAGTAGCCCATACATCTACATCTTTATTATCTATACCTATCCAAAGTATTTCTACTTTATTTTTTAATTTATAGCTTACTTGTTTAGGATCATCTTTATTTAATACACCTATACCATCACTTGGAAGTGATTCAATAAGTTCAAATTTTGTTTTTTGAATGTTTTCTTCACTACCAAAGCTTTCTAAATGTGCAGTACCTATTCTTGTTAAAATACCATACTTAGGTTTAACAAAGTCGCATAATTCTTTTATTTCACCACATACATATGCACCCATTTCTGCAATAAAAATATCTGTAAATTTATCTAAATGATTATTAATAGTAATCATAAGTCCATATGGTGTATTCAAATTTTTTGGGGTTGGTAAAGTATTATATTTTATATTTAATATATCTGCTAAAATATTTTTACTACTAGTCTTACCGTAACTACCAGTAATACCTACAACTTTTAAATTAGACATAGATTTTAATTTTCTTTTAGCTTTAGTTTTATAGTAAATATTAACACATTTTTCTATTGGTGTATTAATAACTTTACATATCCATACCACAATAAAATTAAAGTATACCATTAAACCAAAAACTAACATAAATAACCAATTATACTCAACACCTTTATTATTAAATATTAATAAACATATTGGTATTAAATATAGTATAGTCATAGTAACCAATAATCTTTTAACTCTTTTAGTTATTACAAGTGGTTTTTTAGTTTGTTCATTTGATAAATGATTTTTCCACTTAAATATTTCAAAAATATATACTAATAATATAATTATTTTTGCACAAAGAGAATATAAATTTAAATCATATATTACAAATAAGCCTATAGCCATAAAAATAAGTGCAACAACTTCAAAATCTAAAAATAAGAATGTGTTTTTTGATACCCATTTTAAATATCTATTATTCTCATTATATAAGTTTTGCTGTAACATATGTAATGATTTTTTAGATTTATAGTATAAGTCTATAATCATAAAAAATATAATTATATAAAACAATACCATTACTTTTTACCTCCTATAAAACTATTTATTATATTTACAACTTGCATAAGATTTTCAATATATGCATAATGTGTTCCATGAAGAACAATTAGCCCAGCATCTGGCATTACAGCTTCTAAAAGTTCTGCATCTTCAAGCCTTGCTTCTTCGTCCATATCTCCCCATATTAAAATAGTTGGTTCTTCAATTTGCTTAGCATATTCAGTTAAGTCAACATTTACTACATTAACTAAAACCTGTCTCATAATAGGAGATGCATTTCTATAGTCACGTGATCCAATATACTTTTTAGCTTGTTCTGCAATTGATGACATACCAGGAAGTTTTTTTAATGCCTTTAGTGTTTTTACTTTTAAACTATCCGCACTCTTCTCTGGTCTTACAGGACTTGCTAACAAAACTAGTCGATCAATTATATTGTTACTAGAGTATCTAATCGCAAGTCTTCCACCAAAAGAATGACCAATAACAATAGGTTTATCTATTTTTAGTTCTTTTACAAAAATTTCCAACATCTCACTATAATCATCTAAAGTCCAAGGATACATAGGTTCATCACTTTGTCCATGTCCAGGTAAATCTAATATAATAATTCTATTATTTTTTTCAAAATGATCACCTATAAATTTCATCATTTCTATATTTTGACCCCAACCATGTAATAATAAGATATCTTTGCCTTTTTGATTACCATATATTACATAATTTATATCTACATCTTTTATGTTAATACGCAAGCATATCACCTTCCAATATATTATATTATAAAACAAAATAAACTTTATTACTATAAAATTACAAAAATTTGTCAAAAAAAAGACTTATATTACATAAGTCTAACTTTTCAATTTATTCATAAATCCTGTAATTTTAGAAACCCATGTATTACTTTCTGCATATCTAGGTCCTATAAGTTCTACGGTATTATATCCTTTTGCATAATAGTTTTTGTATAAGTTATCAATTGCACCCTTTATACCATCATCTAAAGTATCATAACCTTTATATGATCCAGAGCAGTTGGGACTACCCTTTTGACCAGCAACATTATTACATGTTCTAACTAATGCACTACATTTACTACTGCAACCAGTTTCATGTAACATTACTGCTGCTGCCAAATATGGATCTACACCTTTATCAATAGAATAAGTAGCAATCAATTCACCTTTTCCTGCTAATAAGTCAGTTCCTAAATATCTATTAAGTTTAGCAGCAACTTCTTCTGCAGTTTCTCCACTATATATATCACCTTGTGCTGCAAGAGCTACTTCTAACTCAGAACTAGGTAATACAGTCATATTAGTTTCTTTTACACTACTACTTGATGAATATTGCATTTTTGTAACAACATCATCATTACCAGTTTTATATTCAACAAAATTGTCTTTTTCAGTAACACCAACTATTATAAGTGCTATAACAATCATGCTAATTCCTATAATTGATATTAATACACCAACGGTGTGTGGTTTATTCATAAGTCACCTCTATAAAATTAACAACATAATCATACCACTTATCTATATCAATTGTCAATTTTTGATATAGTACATTATATTCAATATAATAAAAAATAATATAGACAATTGCTATATTATTTTGTTAAAACTAATCTAAATGAATACCATCCATCAGCTGAACCTGATCTCATATATAGAGCAAATACTCCAGCTTGTATGCCAGAAGAATGTGATCCACCCCTTACAAACCAAGGATTTTCTTCATTATCATAAACTTCTTCAAAATCTCCATACCAACCAAGTGTTTCATATACAGCATCACCAAGTTTATTTTCACCTGTTGCATAACTATCATAGTATTTAGAATCTATAGAATTAAAATCTATTTCACTTGAACCAACTAAATTATTATAATTAGCCATTACGTACTCACCAGAACCACCACTCATATCATAAATACCAGTTATATTTCCAGTAGTAGATTGACTAATATTTGTAATATAATCTCCACCACCTGTTGTAAATGAAGAATTTGTATTATTTAAAACTTCAGAATTTTTTCCATACTTGGAATGAGATAAATAACTAACTGCACCCCATTCTGTATTTTTCATCATATGTGAATCTAGTTCTCTACTATAGTTATATGCTAAATTATACATTGTATTTATAGATAAGCTTCTTAAACTTACTTCATTTGGTTTTACTGTAATATTAGAATTTGTACCTGTTGTTTCAAATTTACCAACCCACATACCATTTGCATTAAATGATGTAAATGCCGGATGTGTTAGATATTGATTAATATCTTTACCTGTTGCTAGATCTTTTGATTTTGATTCAAATAAAATTTGAATTTCTTTTTCACTACCTGTTTTAGATGAAGTTGAAGTATCAAATATTTTATATCTAAATCTAGGAATCCATACAAAGAATCCATTAACATCTTCTAAATTAATTATTGTACCCGTACTTGAATTTTTATACTCATTATATTTTTCACTTGTGCTTATATTAACTGCATTGGCCCATAATTTATTATCATAATTATACCAAGAACTCAAATTAGTATAAGATGCTTTTACCCAATTTGTACCATCATATACAACTGGTATTAAATTGCCACCTAATACCGGTTCATTAACAGTATTATGTAGTTGTTCTGCTGATAAAGAAAGTTTTGTTAAAAGTTGTTTTCCTTCTATATCACTAGTAGCATTTTCATCAATCCATACAACTAACGAATAATTTACACTTTCACCTGGCTCTAAAGTACCTTCTGCTAAAATTCTTTTCTTTAAACCATTTTCTGTAGAATTAGTAACATTATTAAGAGTTAAAATACCATTGCTATTATTATTTTTTGTTAATACATATTTAATTACATTATCACTTATTCTATTTACACCTGAAGTTAATTCTAAATCATCTAAATAAACTACATACTTACCTGCTATACTTCCATTATTTGATACAGAAAATGTATACTTTGTATTTTTTAAACCACTTTCATCAGTTTGTGGATATGCATTTTCTAATGTTATTGTATTCTCACCTTCTGAAAGTGAGATATCGAATTCACCTGTCTTAATTACATTATCATTTGACGTGTTAGAAAATGTATACCAAGCATAACTACTTCCCATTAAAACAATTAATGCTAATAGTATTGTTAGAATTAAAATGACACTTGTCTTCAAATGTAATCTTTTTACTACTTTAACATTCTTTTTTCTTGTACCTGTAGTTTTAGTTACTTTTTTCTTTGTACTTTTCTTTTTTACATTTGAATTAGTTACTTTCTTTTTTTCCATAAAAGTCACCTATCTTTACTAGAATTATATCATATTTCTTAGAATATAAAATAAAAAGTGTAAAATTGTACTTAATTTAACACTTTTAATTTACATATTTCATCTTTTAATTTGTCAACAAATATATCAAGTTCCTCTTTAGTTGTTAAATATGAAAGGCTTATTCTAAGAGAATGTTTAGCATAATCCATATTATTAGTTATAGCATAAACTGCTTTTGAATAATCTTTATCACTACTACATGCAGTCTTAGTAGAAATATATATGTCATGTTGTTCCAATGCATGTAACATTGTTTCTGGTTTAATAATTTCTATACTAATATTAACAATATGTGGTATACAATACTCATTACTATTTATATGAACTTCTTCTATATCTTTTAGTTTTTCTATCAGATAATTATTTAAATCGTTAACTTTTTCATACTTATTATCAAAACTCTCATACACTAATCTCAAAGCTTTTGCCATACTTGCAATTAATTCAGGTGAAGGTGTACCACTTCTATATATAGTTGTAGATTTACCACCTTTTATTAGTGGAATTATATCTAATTTTTCTTTTTTTATTAAACATCCTACGCCTTTTAATCCATAAAATTTCTGTGCCGAAAAGCTTGCTAAATCAACTGATTTTAGATCAATTTTTTCTTTGCCAATACTTTGGGTAACATCAGAATGAAAAATAACTTTTGGATAATTATTTATAACTTCTCTTATTTTATCTAAATCTTGTTTTACACCAGTTTCGCTATTAACACTAGAAATAGTAACAAGTACTGGATCAGTTTTTAATAATGTGTTCAAATCATCTAAGTCAACTCTTCCATATTTATCAAGTTTTACATAACTTATTTTATATCCAACGCTTTCTAAATATGATAATGTCTCACTAACAGAAGAATGTTCTAACATCGTTGTAATTATATGTTTATTTCTGTTTTTATACTTATTTATTACTCCATAAATAGCCATATTATTCGACTCAGTTGCACCGCTTGTATAAATAATTTCATTCTCGTTTACACCCAATATATTTGCAATTTGCTTAGTTGATGCATCAATAATTTTTTTTGAATTTAATCCTAGTTTATGTAAAGAATTAGGATTTGCAAAAAAACGATTTGCTACTTCTGTATATGTATCTAATACTTCTTTTGCTACTTTAGTTGTCGCACTATAATCTAAATATATCATCTAATCATCTTCTTCACTCAATATATTTTGTACTGCTTCATTTAACTGAAGCATCTTATGATCTAAGTTATTTATATCAATAGAACATTTATGCATTTCTTCCATTATTTCTTCTGGTATTTTATCTTTAAATTTATATTGTATTTTATGATCTAAGCTTGCCCAAAAGTCCATTGCCATAGTTCTAATTTGTATTTCAGCTTCTACCTCTTCTAGTCCTGAAGACAAATAAACTGGAACATTAACTAATAAATGATAACTGGAATAACCTGTATCTTTTGGATTTTTTATATAATCTTTTTCACCATGTACTGATATAAATGAACTGTTTTTTATTAAATTCACAATATTATATACATCATCCAAAAAAGAACAAACAATTCTAATACCTACCATGTCATGAATATGATTTTCTATGTTATATCTATTAACTTCATAATTTCTACTTCTCAACTTTATAATAGCAGAATCAAATTTTTTAACCCTAGATTTAACATGTTCTATAGGCATATACTTATTTTCAAATTCGTAATCTTTTATTAAAATATCAATATATGTTTCCAATGTTCTTAATGCAGAATTATATTTTAATAACATGCTTTCAATATCTTCTTTTGTTAAATTAATACTTGTATTATTATTCATTTTAATCCCTTCTTTAACTTTAAAATCCTAATTCTTAGAACTAGGATTTATTTTATTTCATCTATATATTTTTTTAATTGACTTGAGCCACTACCTAAAATTATCTTTAATTGATTATCAATTTCTACAATACCCTTAGCTCCTAATTTTTGAATACCTTCTTTATTTGCTAAAGATACATCTTTTAATGTAACTTTAAATCTAGATAACTCTGTTTCAGTTTTAATAATATTATCTTTTCCACCTAAATATTCAACCAATTTATTTAAATCTAAATTAATATCTTTCTTAGTTGCTTTCAATATTGCAAGTAATATTACTAATAAAACTAAAAATATAATAATATATTCTAAAATAATAATCACCTTCTATACATAATGACACCTATATTATATATTATAATTCTTTTTATGTAAATATTTTTAATTTACTTTTTTATATAGATAATGCGTAATATATCCATAATCTTCGACTATCTTAATCTTTTTATATTCTTTATCTATATCCTTATATAAATATTTTTTATAAAGAAGATCTCTATTAGATACAACCAAATAATCAAAATCATATTTTTCTAAAAACTTTTTAAAATTTAATTTGCCTTTTTGAAGCATATAATATTCATTCATTATATCTTCTTTTTTATTATTACTTTTTAAATATACTTCTGCTCTAGGATCAATATATACTTTATAACCATTATATATTAAATAACTTCCGTCATCATAGTTACAATAAATTTTACTGTTCTTATCTACCTTAGAATTATTCATATAATTAACAATCTTAGTTATAGCAGTTTTTTCTATATTATCTTTATTGAAATTAATATAAAAAATAAAAATCGCTAAAAATAATAATAGTATAAATAAATATTTAATTATAAATTTATTAGAATATATATATTTATCTTTATATATTGGAAATCTTTCTTTCATATATTCTGCTAATGAAAATACTCCACCTATTAAGAAAAAATTAAATCCTTTAACATTGCTTATTGATAAGATAACTGTACCAATGTATAACAAAAAACTCTTTATATTAATATTTTTATTCTTATTACCTAACATATATACAACAAGAGTTAAAAAAATACATATATATATTAAAATTCCGTTTGATGTTTTTAAAGTTGGCATATGCATTTCATTTACAATAGCATTAATAGATTCAACATTATATGATTTAAAAATATAAGTAATTGCATCTAATCCATATGGATTAATAAACCCGCAGGCAAACATTATTATCATTGTAATAATAAGTGGTTTAAGTCTATAATTATCACTATCAAAACATAAAAAATTAATTTTAAATGAATTAACTATATATGGTAATATAAATATAAACAACATAAACCAACTTGAAGCATGTAAATTAATTAAAAGAATTGATAAAATTGGAAGTATATAAATAATTTTGTCATTATCATTTCTAATATATTTCTCTAAAATATAAAATTCTATTAAAAAAATAATATAATCAAATAATTGCGGTCTGCATCTTATAAATAAGGTTGCTAAAATACTCATAGTAATTGTAGTAATAATTACAGATAAGCCTAACCTATTATTACTTATTAACATACATATTTTGTAAAATATATATATTATTAACATAAATAATAATATTACAAAAATTGTTATACCAACAACACCAAAAACATCATGAACAAAATAAAATATTATTGATGATAACCATTGTTGTGCAACATAGTGAAAACCACTATGAATAGAAAAAGGTTCATAATATGGTATACCATTATTAATAATGTATTTTCCTATACTTGATAAAAAATAAAAATCATTATTCATAAACATATTAGTATATACTGCTAATACCATAGGAATTAGAAAATATAATATCATTACTGGTTTAGCAGGATGGTAATTTTTTATTTTTGAAAAAATCTTATCAATCATTATCATCACCTTTTTCCAAATATTCATCTAAAACATTAACATTCCAAATATTAGATTTATCTTTAATATTATTTATAATATTATTGCTTGCATATAATCCTGTTAACATTGAATGATCCATATTATTATATCTATGTTGACCATTTCTACCTATGCAGTACAAATTATCATATCTATTTAAATACCTAATTAATTTGTCTATATCTTTATATGAATCAAAATATGCAGGATATGCTTTTTTAACTCTTTCAACATGAGTATTAATAATATCATCTTTAGATAGAATATTTATTTTTTCCAATTCTTTTATTACAAAATTTGTAAACTCTTTATTACTCATATTCCATAATTTATCATCTTCATCACAAAAATATTCAATACCTAGAGAAATAGTATTTTTAACATCATCAACTAAATAACTTGACCAATTATTAAACACTTGTATTCTACCCATTTTAACATCATTTTCTTGAATATATATCCATGAATCAGGAACAATATTATTAATTGTTTTTATATTAGTCTCATTCTTTAAATTAATTTTTTTTGCAACAATACCCAAAGTTATAAAACTCCTATATGGTAACTTTGTTGCAATGGAATATGCTTTTTTATCTACATCATTCATCATTGTAACTAAGTCTTTTAGGGCCAAAGATGAAACAAAATAATCTGCTTTTATTCTTTCGATTTTCCCATCAATTATATAATCCACATATTTAATCCTATAATTTTTTTGGTATATATTAACTACCTTAGCATTCTTTATTATTTTTCCACCCATTTTTTTGATTTCTTTTGCCATTGTTTCCCACATTTGACCTGGACCATATTTTGGATAATAAAAATTTTCTATTAAAGAAGTTTCTTTTTTATTATTTTTAATATTAAATTTTCTTAATATACTGTCTTTTAAGACAACAATTATATTTAATCCCTTTACTCTTTGCCTTCCCCAAGAACTGGATATTTCATTAGGATTTCTCCCCCATACTTTCTCTGTATAATCTTTAAAAAACATAGAATATAATTTATTACCAAACCTATTAATATAAAAATCTTCTAAATTTTTTTCTTTTTTCTTTATAAGAATACTTTTAAAATAACTTAATCCACAAATGATTGTGGAAAAAATACCTAAATTTTTAAAAGTATTAAAACTAATATTAATCGGATAAGAAAAAAACTTTCTATTATATAATATCCTAGATACCCTATTTCTAACTAATAAAACTTTATCGTCTTTTTCTGGATTAGGACCACCTTTTTTTAGGTTTATTCTTCTTTTTAATATTTTATCATCATAACTAGGTTTACCTTGTAATGGCAGAATTTCTTGCCAAATATTATTTATTTCCTTATTCTTAGAAAAAAAGCGATGGCCTCCCAAATCCATTCTACTTCCTTTATATTTAACAGTCTTGCTTATACCTCCAACCTGTTTATTCTCTTCTATTATATAAACTTCGTAATCATTACTGTTTTTTAAAAAATTATATGCACAAGTAAGCCCTGCTGGTCCTGCACCCATTATTACAACTTTTTTCATATATCCCCCTATGAAATATCTTTAATTAAATCATTATATTTATTTAAATCATCATTATTAGAGAAAATTATTTTATTATCTTTAACTGTCCATGTATTTGAACCTTTTAAAAATGTGATAACTTCCCTTTGTTTACTAACAAGTTTATTTATTGTTTTCTTCTTATTTTTCATTTCCTTGCGATTATCTTTTATCTTATTACCTAATGATGCATTAAACATATAATCATAATATACTTTTTCAAAATATGGTGATGTATTCTCTTTTTTTATGTATGACATTATTACATCTTTTGAAGAGAATGATATCAATTCATCAATAGATTTATTAAAATCAATTGAAAATTTATCTAAATATGCAAAAGAATCATTAAACTCTTTTCCATCACTTTCATAATTTGCTGCTGATAAAACATTTTTTAATTTGTCATCATTAATATAACCATATACTTCTTTTGACTTTTTAGAATAATCTATAAGATAACATTTTATTTGCATTTCCACTTTTCTATAATTTGCGAAAGTTTTAATACTAGTATTAAATTCATCTTTTGAAAAATCCTTTTGAGTAAGAATCTTTACTTCATTATTAAGTATACCTTCCTCATATTTTAAATATACAAAATTTAATGATGCTATCATAACTAATAGTATTATTATAACTTTAAAAATAGTTTTTTTATTAACTTTTTGTTTCTTTTTCATAACTATCTCCTAAATTTATTTTACCTTAAATTTATAAATAATTCTACTTATAAAAATAGTAGCAACTAAATATAGTTAACCACTATTTGTAAACTAGTTATTTGTTATTAAATTAGGTTTATTAATTACATCCTTATCAACTTCAGGTATTACTTGATTAATAGCAGTTGTTTGGCTTTCTACAGTTGTATTTCTATGCCAAGATTTTACCATATCAACATTATTACTCATTGGAGTGGGATTTGGTGCTATTACATATAATCCTATCGGTATTTTAAACGCTGAACCAAATGCAATACAATTACCTGGTTTTAAATTCTTTAACCTTTCAACAATTTCCATAGTAACATTCGGAATCATTGTCTTAATATAATTAAGATCATTAGGGTGAGTCATTTTTAGTATCAAGAAATTTGAACACTGTGAAACGACTGTATCCGATAATTCAGATGGTCTTTGTGTTATAAGTCCCAAAATAATTCCATATTTTCGACCTTCCTTAGTAATACGTTCAAATATGTTATAGCCCAAAATTTCAACATCACTATCTTTTTGAACATATCTATGAGCTTCTTCTATAACAATATGAAAAGGTACAGAACCTCTTTCCTTCATTTCTGTTGATTCTTTAAATAATAATCTAGAAATAATTTTTGTAATTACTTTTGCTAATCTATCATCAACATCACTTATATTAAAATTGACTATCTGACATTTTTGATTATTTGAATCAGTTAATAGTTTTATAATATATTGATTCCTAGTAACATATTCAGGATATGAAAAATAAACAGCCTCTTTACCATTTGCTAAAGCATGAAGTCTAACTAATAAAACATTTGCCATATCATATACTCTGTTACTTTTTAATATACCTTCACTAATAAGTGCAAACTCTAATGCCTCTTCTAAATCTATTAAAGTATAATAAATTGGGGCTTTTAATTCTTCTATCTTTAGACTATCATCTATAAACGAATTGACAAAGCTTACAACAAGTTCCATTTCTTGCATTTTACCAGTGTTATCAATATATAAGCATTGTTTTAAGGTTCTAGCATATCCTGGTATTACTATTTTACTCTCAAGATTTAATTCTTCAGTTTTAAATTTTGTTAAAATTGCAATAACTTGATCTCTTATTTTTGTACTTTCTCCACCACTTAATAATACATCCTGTAATGCTCTTGCTATAATATCATTTTTATATTTAATTGTTGTAATAGATTTTTCGGTAATAATTGGTATTAATTTTAAGGCCTTTTCAATAATTGGCAATTGATTTGTACTATTAGCACCTAATAATAATGCAATATCATCTACATCCAATAACCATAATGGTATTTTTATAACATTAGAGCCATCATTGCTATTTGTTGTATATACTTTATAATTTATATTTTGATTACTTTTATGAAGTTCACTAAAAGCATTAGTGTATTCACCATAAGCATCAAACATAAAAATATTTGAACCTACTGCAGCATTCTTTCCACTTAATAATCTTTGAAATAATCCTGCAACAGTAAAACTCTTTCCAGAACCACTGTTACCTAATATAGCAAAATGATTACTAAAAAATGGATTAATATCTATATTGATTTTATAGTTACGATATACATTACTTATTCCAAATAAAACATTATCTATAGTATCTTCTTGCTTACCTAATAATTGTTCAATTTCATTAATAGTAATAATTCTAATTTTACTCATAAAAGAAGGTTTTGTATTAGCTCCAGGTGTAAAAACATTACCAACAAACTCACCTAATATATTTGCTTTCAAATATTCAGTATTAGCACTTATTATTTCACCAACTATTTTTTTATCACCGTCTTCAAAAATTAAATGTAAACCAACTAAATTTGCTTGCTTAGTTATATCTACATCTAAATCAATAGTTACTATATTATCATTAATTTCAATAATATTACCTAACATACAAACACCCTCTTATTCTATATCAATTATAACATGATTATCCGCTTATTAAAAGTTTTAATTTGATTTTTTATATAATTATTAATCACTTACATCACTATCAACTGTAATATCTAATTTATAATCACTATATAAATTGTGAATGTCATTATATAGATTCAAATAAACTTTCTCTCTATTTTTATTCATAAAGTTTCAACTCAACATAATTATACAATATGTTTTACAAATATGTACTGAAAATATTAGTGAAAAATTTTTTTCTTTCGAATAATAATACTAGGAGGTTAAAAATGGATAATATAATAGAACTATACAACAAATTTTTAGTTATAAAAGAAAAAAATTGGATTGAATCAAAATATGATGTTGTTGCAGGTGTTGGACTTGTTTTTGAAAAAGAAATGGGTATAATACAA
>AUXO011574405.1_pt1 | contig 14623 bp, 16 predicted proteins | sample 768731 | NCBI WGS metagenome assembly AUXO01 (sample SAMN02715735, study PRJNA202380) | gut metagenome | biome: sheep rumen | host: Ovis aries | place: New Zealand: Palmerston North | reverse complement strand
AATGAGTAAACAGGATGTCATTGAAATTGATGGTATCGTAGAGGAAACACTTCCTAATGCAAACTTTAAGGTGAAACTTCAGAACGGTCACGTAATTCGTGCTCACGTTGCTGGTAAAATCCGAATGAACTACATCCGCATCTTACCAGGGGATAGGGTTACAGTGGAAATTTCACCATATGATTTGACACGTGGGCGTATTACCTACAGACATAAGTAAGGCAAAAAAGAAATTGTTCAGGAGGCAAAAAGACAATGAAAGTTAGACCTTCAGTAAAACCAATTTGTGACAAGTGCAGAGTAATCAAGCGTAGAGGCGTTGTAATGGTTATCTGCGAAAACCCAAAACATAAACAAAGACAGGGTTAATCAGGAGGAAATGAAGAAATATGGCTCGTATTGCTGGTGTAGATATTCCGCGTAACAAGTGCGTTGGAGTAGCATTAACCTATATTTATGGAATCGGTCCAACAACATCCAAGAAAATTCTTGCTACATGTGGAATCGATGAATCTATCCGTGTAAAAGATTTAACAGATGCTCAGGAAAATGCAATCCGTCAACAGGTAGATACAATCAAGACAGAAGGCGACTTACGTCGTGAAAGAGCATTGGATATCAAGCGTCTGATGGAAATCGGCAGCTATCGTGGACTTCGCCATAGAAGAGGTCTTCCTGTACGTGGACAGCGTACAAAGACAAATGCGCGTACAAGAAAAGGACCGCGTCGTACGGTTGCTAACAAGAAGAAGTAATTAGGAGGACGATATGGCAGCTAATAAACAAAGAAAAAATACTGTTACTCGTAAGAAGAAAGTTCGTAAGAATATAGTTAAGGGTATTGCTCATATTCATTCCACATTCAACAACACGATTGTTACAATCACTGATGAAGCCGGAAATGCAGTATCCTGGAGCTCAGCCGGTGCTTTAGGCTATAAAGGTTCTCGTAAATCCACACCTTACGTTGCACAGTTATGTGCTGAAGCAGCAGCTAAAGCAGCTATGCAGCATGGTATGAAGAGTGTTGAGGTTAATGTAAAAGGACCTGGAGCAGGTCGTGAAGCAGCAGTTCGCTCTTTACAGACAGCCGGATTGGAGATTACAGTTATCAATGATGTAACTCCAGTTCCACATAACGGATGCCGTCCACCAAAGAGACCACGTGGATAATCAATTAAGAGAAGGAGGATTGTTGCATGCAAAAATTTGAACGCGCTGATTTTGAAGTACAGGAATATGTAGAGTCTGAAAACTACGGAAAATTTGTACTTTCACCACTCGAAAGAGGTTTCGGAACCACGATCGGGAATGCGCTGCGCAGGGTTCTGCTTTCCTCCCTACCAGGAGCAGCGGTATTCTCCATTAAAGTAGATGGAGTTTATCATGAATTTACATCTATCCCGGGTGTAAGGGAAGATGTGACAATGATCATTTTGCAGTTAAAGCAATTGATCATGACAATTGAAGATGATGACGTTTATACTTTACAGATTTCTGCAAAGGGACCGTGCACAGTTACAGCCGGTGATATTATCTGTCCGGCAGAAGTTGAAATCCTGAATAAGGATCTGGAAATTGCACACCTTGAAAAAGACGTTAGCCTTGAAATGGAATTAAAGGCTAAGAACGGCAGAGGTTATGTAAGCGCAGACATCAACAAACAATTGAACCAGGGAAGTTCACAGGGAATCGGAACAGTCTTTACAGATTCTATCTATACACCAATCGAAAAGGTAGCATATAATGTCGAACCTACACGTGTAGGCGAAGTCGTTAAATATGATGCCCTGACAATGGAAGTATGGACTGATGGATCTATTTCTCCACAGAAAGCATTAGCAATGGCTGCAAAGATTTTAATCGATCATCTGGATATTGTTTCCGGAATTAATGATGAAGTACTCGGTATGGAAGACATCATTAAAGAAGGTACAACTGAACCGCAGAATAAGGGTCAGCAGATGATGATTGAAGATCTTGATCTGTCTGTACGTTCTTACAACTGCTTGAAGCGTGCAGGAATCCAGACAGTGGATGAATTGACACAAAAGACTGAGGACGAGATGATGAGAGTTCGTAATCTCGGTAAGAAGTCTCTGAAAGAAGTTAAAGACAAGCTCATTGAACTTGGTTTGAGCTTTAAATCTTTTGATTAACAGGAGGAATGGATCATGGGATATCGTAGATTCGGAAGAAAATCAGATCACCGCAAGTCAATGTTAAGAAATCTTGCTACATCTGTTATCATGTATGAAAAGGTTGAGACAACAGAAGCTAAGGCTAAAGACCTCCGTGCTGTTGTTGATAAACTCATCACACTTGGTAAGAAGGGTGATCTCGCTTCCAGACGTCAGGCAGCTGCTTTCATTCGTGATGTATATGTAGACGAGAAAACAAGACAGACAGTTTTACAGAAACTGTTTGATGATGTAGCTCCTAGATATGCTGATCGTAATGGTGGATACACAAGAGTTGTTAAGACTGGTGTTCGCCGCGGCGATGCAGCCCCAATGGCTTATATCGAATTAGTATAATCAAAAACCTGTGAAAACAGGTTTTTTAATTATTTCTTGGGAAATATTTTTACATATTCATTCAGTTAAAAGACTGATATAATATCATTTATGAAATTGAGATATATTGTCATTATATGTATAACCATTTTCCTGGCAGGATGTTCTGCACAAAATCAGATTACCGGCAGTCAGGCAATGGAAATCTATGCGAGTCAGTCTGCTGAAACTGCTTCTGTGGATTCTTTTTCGGTAAAGACAAATGCAGTCTATTCCTTTCAGTATCAAAATGAAGAGCTGGCTGCATATACAATCAATGGTGAAATGGATGCGCAGGATATTGAAAAAAAACCGACAGCGTATCTGGAGCAGAATATCAATTCCGATGGTTCTCAATCGCTGATTCAGAGCTATTACTATGAGGGAACTTTATATAACACATACAATGGAATGCAATACAAGGAAGAAATGTCGCTATCAGATGTAGAAAACATATTGCTGATTCCAATGAATGCGATTCTTTTTTCTTCGGATCAGATAGAAGAAATACAAATGCAAACAAAAAACGGAATGAATTGTTATAGGATTCATTTGAAGGACGATGTTGCAAAAGAGATGTTTATTGAAAGGTATGACTGTAACCATCTTTCCGATAATTATGATGTTTCCATCAATGAACACAGCATTGAACAAAGATATGATGAAAATGGCAATTTTGTATATGAATCTGTTCATTATGAAATGGGGGTCATTTATCAGGAACAACCGATTGATATCATTTATGATTCATCTTTTGAAAAAACAAATATAAATCAAACCGCAGTTGACATTGATGAAGAAACAAAAAACGGATTCTCACAATATATCGATTATTCAGAGATTGCTTCCGATGAAGAACTTGTTTATGATGAGGGAGATACTGCAGAAGAAATATTAAAAAGCCGGTTGAAATCACAGTTGAATTATCAGGAATTGCCTTCCGGCTTGTATCAGACCAATTTCAATGAGAATGAATACTATACAATAGATTTTGAAAATCAGACATTTGAATATAAAAGATATTCCATCGCATATTCCTATAGCTGGAAAGGAGATGTCGGCAGTATGGGAGCATGTACATACAACTTTGCGACAGGTATCAAAAGCAGTTCGTGCGAAGATGAAACGATTGAGACATTGGAAGAAGTAAAGAACGATTTTGAAATGGAATTATATTTTTGTGATATGACATTAGATGATTTGATAAGGGAGGAATAAGATGAGAGCAGTTATTTCAGTTGTAGGAAAAGACAGACCTGGTATTCTTGCATTTGTGGCAACACAATGTGCTGATCGGAATATCAATATTGTTGATGTGACCCAGAAAGTATTACAGGATTTGTTTACGATGATTATGATTGTGGATATTCCTGAGGATTTGGAAAACTTTTTGATTGTAGCTGATGAACTTGAAAAAGCCGGAGATGATCAAAATCTGAAAATTCATGTCATGCATGAGGATATTTTTAATTCCATGCATACAATATGAGGTCGATATGAGAAGACATAACAGAGATAACATACTGGAAACCATCCGCATGATTGATGAAGAATGTCTGGACATACGTACAATCACAATGGGTATCTCATTGATGGATTGTGCAGATACGGATATTGATAAGTCATGTGAAAAAATCTATAGAAAGCTGATGGATAAAGCGAGAAACCTTGTGTCTGTCGCAAAAGATATATCCAGGGAATACGGCATTCCGATTATCAATCAGAGAATATCTGTTACACCGATTTCTCTTTTGGCAAGTGTAAGTGGCGGAGATTGCGTCAAATACGCAAAAACTCTGGATCAGGCAGGAAAAGAGCTTGGCGTAAACTTTATCGGAGGATACTCCGCACTTGTGCAAAAGGGTATGACAGAGGGCGATAGAAGATTAATTGAATCCATTCCTCAGGCACTTGCCGAAACAGATATTGTCTGTTCGAGTGTTAACATCGGTTCTACAAAAGCCGGTATTAATATGGATGCAGTGAGGATCATGGGACAGATCGTCAAAGACTGTGCTGAGTATACGAAAGACAATCATTGCTTCGGTGCTGCAAAACTTGTTGTATTTTGTAATGCAGTGGAAGATAATCCCTTCATGGCCGGTGCTTTTCATGGTATAACAGAACCGGATTGTGTCATCAATGTCGGCGTTTCCGGCCCCGGTGTTGTCAGGAATGCGGTAAAAGAAGCAGGCGAAAATGCTTCGATGGATGAAATTGCTGAAATCATCAAAAAGACAGCGTTTAAAATTACAAGAATGGGGCAATTGGTAGGCATGGAAGCCAGTAAGAGACTGAATGTTCCTTTCGGAATTGTGGATTTATCATTGGCACCAACACCTGCAGTCGGAGATTCTGTTGCAAAAATCCTGGAAGAAATCGGCCTGGAACAATGCGGTGGACCGGGTACAACTGCATGTCTGGCAATGTTGAATGATGCAGTAAAAAAAGGCGGTGTAATGGCTTCCAGCAATGTCGGTGGATTATCCGGTGCATTTATTCCGGTATCAGAAGATGCAGGAATGATTGAGGCTGCAGAAAAAGGTGTATTAACAATAGAAAAACTGGAAGCGATGACAGCAGTATGTTCTGTAGGACTGGATATGATTATTGTTCCGGGAGATACAACTCCGGCAACTTTATCTGCAATCATCGCAGATGAAGCAGCAATCGGCATGATCAACAATAAGACAACTGCATGCAGATTGATTCCTGCAATCGGAATGCATGAAGGAGATCATCTTGTTTTTGGCGGTTTATTAGGAGAAGGTCCGGTAATGTCATTGAAAAAAACAGATCCATCCATTATGATTAACAGAGGTGGGAGAATGCCTTCTCCAATACATAGTTTAAAGAATTAAGGGTGACGGGAAATGGAAAACGAATTTTCAAAAGAGGAATTGCGACAGTTAATCAGTGATGCTGCCATTGGTGACAGAGAATCAATGAATACATTGATCAAACACTATTCCAGCAGAATGTATTTTACTGCACGCTTGTATTTGAAAGACAAAAAGAGAGCACAAAGTGTTACAGAAAATGCCTTAAGGAATGCGTTCAGAAAACTGGAAGAAGCTTTAAAAGAAGATAATTTTGAACTCTGGCTTTCAAGAATTGTACAGGCAGAAGCATTGTATAGAATTATGCCTATCACGGAGGAAACGATCAGTGGCACAGGCTATTCTAACAGCGATGAGGTAGTAGATCCGTATATTGAGGTTCCGGAAGAGGATGAATGCAAGAAGAGGATCTACAAGATCATGGATCAGCTGACAGATGCAGAAAGAGCTGTTACCACTTTGCATTTCTATGATCATATGTCATTGAGGGATGTTTCTAATACACTCAATATTTCCACGGGAAATGTTATGGGCTTTCTTCGTTCTGCAAAACGAAAAATGAACATGGTGGAGGATGAGTCTGTAGGAACATATGTTGCAATGATGGACAAAATGAATCCGGATAAGAGCAAGACAGATTCCCTTCCGTTAGAGGATGTCGTATTGGAAGAGGAAATTGAAACAGAACCGAATCTTCCGCAAGAGAATGAGAATTTTCTTGATGATTTAAAAGGAATGGTTCCTGTTGATGAAAGAACAACAAGAGTTCCTCTTGAAACATTACAGTACGAAACTGTAAAAGATGAGGAACCTGCTATTATACAATATGAAGAACGGGAAGAGATTGAAGAAGAGGAGGAAGAAAAAGATTATCCGATTTTGAATATCATTTTAATCGCTTTGATTATTGTAGGCATCATTGTCGCAGTATTCTTGGCAAAACAGATTTTCTATCCATCTTCTGCTTCCAAAGAAGTTCCACAGGAAACTGCAGAACCTACTCCTGAACCGACACCTACGCCAACTCCGACACCGGAGGTTGTGGAAGAAACACCGGAACCGACAGAAGAGCCAAATCCGATTATTGGTCATGCCAGAGTCATTACAGCTGAATTGCGCGTCAGAACAGGTCCGGGTACTTCCTATGATCAGGTAACTACAGTCAGAGCCGGAGAAGAATTTGATGTTTTGGAAGTTGCTGAAAATGGCGGATATACATGGTATCGCATTGATGAAAATCAATGGATCGCCAATAACGGCGGCATGGTTGAATACACCGAAAATGAGTGATTTATGGATCGTGAAAGATTAAAAGAGGTATTTCAGGATACACTCAAATTGAGCGATGAGAATGAAATTCTTCAAAAAAAGACTGCAGAAATGTGTTATCGGACACAGCTCTATTTTCGGAATTTTATAAATTTAAAACCGGAAAGAAAAACGGATATTTTGGATATAGAGATTATCGAAGATACCACTTATCATTGTGCTTCAAAATATGTTTCCGATAATAAAATTGCAGTATTGAACTTCGCCAATGCATATCATCCGGGCGGCGGTGTGGTTAACGGTGCAATGGCACAGGAAGAATGTTTATGCCGGTCCAGCAATCTGTTTCAAGCATTAACTGCTCCGTATATTTTAGAAAACTATTACAGATGGAATAAAAAATATACCGGGAAAACAGGAACCGATGCAGTTGTTTATTCACCGGATGTTACAGTTTTTAAGACAGATGATACATATCCTGTCATCATGGACATGAATGATTGGTTTGATGTGGATGTATTAACATGTGCCGCACCGTACTACGACACGAATACAAGACATCCCTTATCTTTGGATGAACTGGAAAAAATCTTTTATAAGAGAAATAAAAACATACTCGAAATTGCTTCCTACAATAAAGCAGATATTCTGGTATTGGGTGCATTTGGCTGCGGTGCATTCAATAATCCACCGGAACTTGTCGCAAGGTCATTTAAAAGATTACTGGTCGATGAGGGTTATGGCTTCCGATTTAAAAAGGTGCTTTTCGCAATCAAGAAAAACAATGCATCCAATACAAATCTGGCTGCATTCAAAGAAGTATTTGAAGAAATGTAAAACGAATACCGTAAAGCGTATTCGTTTTTATCAAGTGAAAGAGGTAAATGTGCATACGGAAGAATTGGACATTTGTGATGAACAGGGAAATCCTGTCGGACATAGAATTGCCAGAGATGAAGCACATGAAAAGGGAATCCTGCACCGTACAGTACATGTATGGGTGGTACGGAAAGCATGTGATCAAACGCAATTGTTGGTACAAAAAAGAAGCATGAAGAAAGAGTCTTATCCCGGAAAACTGGATACCTCTGCAGCAGGGCATATACTGGCTGGGGATGAACCACTGCCTTCGGCAATCCGAGAGCTGTATGAAGAATTAGGCATAAAGGCTGGGGAAGAAGATCTGCAATTTGTGGATCGGTTTCGTATTCAACATGCCGAAGAGTTTCATGGCCGTATCTTTATAGATAATGAAATTGTATTTATGTATGTATATGATGAAACAATCAATATGGAAGATATAATTCTGCAGAAAGAGGAAGTGGAAAGTGTCGAATGGATGGATGCAGGGTATGTATACAATGCATGTATGAATCATGATCCTTTATTCTGCATTTCCGAATCTAACATTCAGGTATTCATTGATTATTTGAAAAGACAGGAGCAGCAATGAGATACTATCAAAAAGGTGAATTCCAAAAGAAGGAAGAAGGGATACCAGATCCCGAAGAATTATTTGAAATATTCTTGAGATGCTGGTGCATGGAAACATGTACACCAAGATTGAGAAAACAATGGAACAAAGACAATCCGACATTGGGACAATGTGCAGTGACAGCTTTTCTTGTACAGGATCTTGTCGGTGGAGAAGTATACGGGATTTCTTTGAAGGATGGCGGAATTCATTGCTTCAATGTGGTTGATGATTGTGTGTTTGATCTGACAAGCGAACAGTTTCATGGTGAAACATTAAACTATGAAGATTCACAAATCCAATCCAGGCAACAACATTTCCAACGCACCGAAAAGAAACAAAGATACGAATTACTAAAAGAAGAGGTCTTGCAGGAGCTTCAATTTTAAGCCCCTGGGAGGCTTCTTTTTTGATAAGCATAATGTTACTCTTTAGTGGATAAAAATAAGGGGGCCTTTTTTATGCATATGGCAGATGTATTGTTATCACCTACAGTAGCAACAACAATGTATGTAGCTTCCGGCGCAGCAGCAGGAGTATCCATTTATCGCTTAAAGAAAGAAAACAATCCGGAGAAAATTCCGGTAATGGCAGTTAGTGCTGCATTGGTTTTTGCCGGGCAGATGATCAATTATACGATTCCGGGTACAGGGTCTTCCGGACACATTTGCGGAGGCATGTTATTGAGCGCATTATTGGGACCGGAAGCAGGATTTCTTTCCATGATCACAGTGCTGATGATACAGTGTCTGTTCTTTGCGGACGGTGGATTGATGGCACTCGGGGCAAATGTTTGGAATATGGCATTTTACGGATGTTTCCTGGGGTATTATCTAATCTGGCGTCCAATCATGAAAGGAAAGGTCTTTGGAAATCTTGATACAGGAAAACGTATTGTCCTTGCATCAATCTTAGGCAGTGTGATTTCCCTGCAATGCGGTGCATTCTCCGTTGTTTTGGAGACAACATTATCCGGTATAACAAATCTTCCGTTTGGCGTTTTTGCAGGTTTGATGTTGCCGATTCATCTTGCGATCGGATTGGTTGAAGGTATCATCACAGCAGCAATATTATCATTTGTTTACCAGGCCAGACCGGAATTACTGATGGATGTAGATTGTTCTGAAAAAACTTCAGGCATGTCCTTGAAGAAAACACTGGGTATTCTGGCTGTTATCACATTGCTTGTCGGCGGCGGTTTGTCTTTATATGCAAGCGGTAATCCTGATGGACTGGAATGGGCATTATTCGGAAATGCAGAAGAAGGTTATGCAGAAAACATGGGCTTGGATGAAGAGGATTACGGTGTATCCAGTACTATGGCAGATTCAGCTGCACAGATTCAGGAAACCACTTCCTTCCTTCCGGACTATGCCTTTAAAGACAGTGAAAGTGCTGCAGGCACAACGGTTTCCGGTATTGTCGGGTCTGCAATTGTTGCATGCTTTGCGGTAGTGATTTCTTTAGGCCTAAAGCTGTTTAGAAACAAATCCGCACACTCTATGTAAAAGAAAGATATGAATAAAGCAGAGAAAGCCTTATATGAATTAAATGAAATGGATGAATTGGCAAATGGAAATTCGCTGATTCATCATTTTTCTGCTTTAGTCAAACTCCTTGTCACAGTCATTTATATTTTAACAGTCATGTCCTTTGACAGATATAATCTGTCGGGATTGATCATTATGGCAGTTTATCCGTATGTGTTGTTTCAGGTCAGTGGACTTTCCTTTACAGGTTGTCTGTATAAACTGCGTTTTGTTTTGCCGTTGGTATTGGCAATCGGTATCTTTAACCCGATTCTTGATAAGAATGTTTTTGCGGTCATAGGAGGATTGCAGATCACATACGGATGGATATCCTTTTTCACGATTGCGGTAAAAGGCATACTTGCGATAAGTGCGTCCTATCTGCTGATGGCAACGACAAAAATCGATGCAATCTGTAAGGCAATGCGTAAAATGCATATTCCTTCCATCATTACGGTATTGCTTTTGCTGACATACCGATATGTATCGCTGATGATAGAAGAAGTGGCAATTATGACCAATGCCTATCACTTGCGTGCGCCAAATCAAAAAGGGATTCATTACAGTGCTTGGGGATCCTTTCTGGGACAGCTGCTATTGCGCAGCATGGACAGGGCAAAGGAATTGTACAATTCCATGATCCTAAGAGGCTATCAGGGTGAATTCTACTATGCGGAGGATAATCCTGCAGGTATAAAAGACATCGTTTATTTACTGGTTTGGGTTATGCTGTTCGCATTATGCAGATCAGTGAATATCGTGCAATGGATCGGCAACATGTTTGTGAGGTAATATATGATCGAATTTAAGGATGTATCGTTTCAATATGGATCAGACAGAAAGGTTATAGACCATATTTCCTTTCACATAGAAAAAGGAGAAAGTGTGGGACTCATCGGTGCCAATGGTGCAGGTAAATCCACGATTATGAAACTGCTGCTCGGCATATTGGAAGGGGAGGGAGAAATCCGGATTTCCGATATTCCGGTAAACCGGAAAAACCTTTCTCAAATCAGAAAAATCTGTGGCTTTGTACTACAAAATGCGGATGATCAGATGTTTATGCCAACCGTGTATGAAGATATGATCTTCGGACCGAAGAATTACGGATTGTCCAAAGAGGAAACAGACAAAAAGATTGATGAAGTATTACAGCTTCTGGGTATTCAGGATTTAAAACACCGCTATAACCATAAGCTTTCCGGCGGAGAAAAGAGAATGACTGCTATTGCAACAGTCCTTGCAATGGAACCGGAAGTGCTTCTGATGGATGAGCCAAGTGCAGCACTTGACCCCTATAACAGGAGAATGGTCATCAATATCATCAAGCAGCTCCCCCAGACGAAGATCATCACCTCACATGATCTGGATATGATACTGGATACATGTGACCGGGTGATTCTGTTAGGGAACGGAAAGGTTGTAGCGGATGGAGAATGCCGGGAAATCCTTGCAAACAGAGAATTGTTGGAGGAAAACCGATTGGAGCTACCTCTTTCATTGATGTATCAAAAAGAAAAAGAGTTGTTATAAAAGCTTCAACAACTCTTCTCTTGTCAGTTTTGTATCGGAGATGCTTTCTCCACTGAAAATGCGGTCGGCGAGATCCGCTTTTTCTTTTTGCATCTCAAGAATCTTTTCCTCAATCGTATCTTTGGTAATCAGGCGGTAAACTGTTACGATATTCTTTTGTCCGATGCGGTGTGCTCTGTCACTCGCTTGGTTTTCTACAGCGGTATTCCACCATGGATCATAATGGATGACGACATCCGCTGCTGTCAAATTCAAACCTGTTCCACCCGCCTTTAAGGAGATGCAGAATACAGGTGTTTCATCAACCTGGAAGGAATCGGCTAGTTCGATACGCTTGCTGGAAGGGGTATCTCCGGTAAGCAGATGAAACAATATGCCTTCTTTTCGCAACCTTTTTGTTAAAATATCAAGCATGCTTGTAAATTGGGAAAACAGAAGCACTTTGTGTCCCGCATCTGCTGCAGTACGGATCATATCAATACAAAGATCGGTTTTGGCTGAATTGCCTGCATAATTTTCATAAATGAGGGACGGATCACAACAGATCTGTCTTAATCTTGTTAATTCTGCCAGAATGGCAATTCTGTTTTCACGGAATTCAGCATCGGACTGGTTCAGCAAGGAAAGTTTTAATCCTTTGACCCTTGCTTCATAGAGCTCCTGCTGCTCGTCTTCCAATGATGCATAGTATACTTCTTCCAGTTTGTCCGGCAGATCTTTTAATACATCTTTTTTCATTCTGCGCAAAACAAACGGAGATATTAATCTCTGCAGAACTTTTTCGCTTTCTTCATCATGGTCACGGATGATCGGAATTTCGATGTCATCCCTGAAACGGTGGTATCCGTACAGGAAGCCCGGCATGAGATAATCGAAGATAGACCACAATTCACTCAATCTGTTTTCTATCGGTGTTCCGGTTAACGCAATTCTGAAATCGCTGCGGATCTGCTTGACGGCTTTGGAGGCCAGCGTGTCATGGTTTTTGATATATTGTGCTTCATCAATAACCTGGCAGGAAAAATGCATATCCTTAAAAATTTCTATATCCCTCTTCAACAGGTCATACGAAGTAATCAAAATATCATCTTCAGCACTCTCCATAATCTGTACTTTTCGCATATCGGCATTTCCGGAAAGGATTCTCGGATGAAGATCCGGAAGGAAGCGGTGAATTTCGTTGTACCAGTTATATACCAAAGAAGCGGGACAGACAATCAGTGTCCGTTTTCTGTCTTTCCAGGCTCCCAAAAAAGAGATAACCTGAATGGTTTTGCCCAGTCCCATTTCATCTGCAAGGAGTCCGCAAAATCCATTGTCCTTTAATGTGCATAGCCAGGTAAATCCTTTTTTCTGATAGGGACGCAAAGGCATTTGCAGTTGTGCGGGAACAGTATACTTTTTCTGTCCGGAATCCTTCATCTGCCAGATCAGTGTTTCAAAACTATCATCCCGATCAAAGACATAGCGGTCTTCGTTGGCAAGCTCTTCCAAATACCATGCTCTGTATTTCGGTAATTCGATACTGCCGTTTTCAATATCTTCTGCTGCGATGGATAAGCCGTCCGTCAGCTCGGAAAGCTGTGTCAGGTATGTATCTACATCGATAAAACTTCCATCTTTCAAACGATAGTATTTTTTCCTGTGGTCATAACGGCTTAGGATTTCTGCAATTTGCCTGCGATCTATATCGCTGCCGATTAAATCCAGTTGCAGTAAATCGTGGTGATAGGATAATCCGATTCTGATTTTAGGGGCGGAGGTTGCGGTTAATCCCTTTAAGGCATCGGTAATAAATACCGAGGCTTTCTGCTGGAAGGAGGGGATTCCCTCTTTTAACAGCTGATACAGTCTTGCTTCATCATGATCCAATACCAGTACATGTTTCTCATTGTCCAGACCGGAGAAAGAAACGGACAGAAAACGTATGAATTCCTGTTCTTCCTCCTCATTGCGCTGATTCACTTTTTCGGTGTTTTCCAGAATATTGATTCTGCCGAAAGGATAGGTGGCCATGATTCTGCAGGTGACATAATCTCTTTCCGGCATATCCAGATAGATTTCAAATAACGGTTTAGGAATAATATATTCAAACGGATCAAAAGAGTCTGTAAGAATGCGTGTAGAAGAGGAGAGTGTCGGATAAATATATTTCGAAAAAGCAGGAAGGTCATGGTTGCTGATGAAGATGCTTTCCTCATGCATTAAATCGAGCAGTTTTTCAAAATCATCATTTTTCCGCAAGGTGCAGTGTATGGTATTTGTTTCCTTATGCAGAAAGTAAATATATTGATTGCCAAGGAAGAAAGGATATGGATTTCCTTCCAAAAGATAACCGTCTTCCTGTTTGGTCAGAGATGTTTGTATTTCAAGCGGTTCTTTGGATAATGTACCTTTTTCATCCGAATAGCTTGTCTGAATATAGAAAGGAACTTCCTTGATCGCATCCATGAATGCATCCAGATATCTCCCTTTTAAAAATAGATTTCTTCGGATTGGAGGCAGCTCCGATGTTGTGTAATATGGGTAATACGGCATATTGTCTTCATGAAAGGAATCTTCGTGCAACGTAATACTTAATAAAAAAGATAATAACGGCAGAGTTTCCTTTTTGAAGTATTCTTTCTGGTGGACAAATTCCAGCTGTTTTCCGTATTTCTTATATTCTTTCTTACGTATCGTATCACAGAATTCAGATATGTTCTGTATCACATAAAAAGGTTGGCCATGCATGCCGATCTTAAAGGATACTTTTATCTGGTGATCTTTATCGGATGAAAGGTATGGCTCAATGATAATCGGAGAAACAGGGGGAAGAATGCCGAATTGCAAATCACTTTTATAAACATCCAGTAATTTTTTCATGGAAGAATTTGTTTCCTTTGCCGGTGTGATTACAGGTTGTTCTTCCGTTTTGTTTGTTTCGGCATATTTGATCAGGGTGCCGGCAATATGGCGGCAGTTTGTCAGATTTTTTCTGAAGAAATTACAATCGCATGAACAGTCAAAAATCCAGCTTCCTGTCTGATCAAGTTGAACTTCCACCTCATGTGAATCGGCATTTGCCTGTATCTGCACAAGGCTGTTATCGGTATCTTCCTGTATACGTAGATCGCCAATGAGATTGTTTTTATACAATTCCATTCCCCTTTCATATACATGATTTCCGACATATGCAAGAATAAATGGTTTCTCCAGCATTTTACCCCTCCCCAAAAGCATTAATTTATTTTATCATGAAATTAGCAGATATTCATAAAAGAGGTGCAAAATGATCATAAAAACATATATGGTTCCCCATCCACCCATTTCTGTTGCGGAAATAGGCAAAGGGGAAGAACGCAAAATACGCGATACAATTGATTCTTTTCATAAAGTAGGAAAAGAAATTGCAGAATTAAAACCGGAAACGATTATCATCAC
>AUXO013988858.1_pt1 | contig 14627 bp, 13 predicted proteins | sample 768731 | NCBI WGS metagenome assembly AUXO01 (sample SAMN02715735, study PRJNA202380) | gut metagenome | biome: sheep rumen | host: Ovis aries | place: New Zealand: Palmerston North | reverse complement strand
TTCCTACGTTAAACTACATGCTGTTGGACTAGTTACTGCATCAGTTCCATTCCACTTTGTTGTTGATGCTGTTGGGTTTCCGAATGAGTCATAAAATGTCTTTCTACCATCGCCATTTTTTGGATTAACAATAGCTCTGTTCAAATTTATGTCTTCAACAGCTGTTAATGGTACACCAGTGTCATTAGCTGTTCCAATACCTCTTCCTTCAGAATCAACCATCATAATACTATATTCATATTTAGGTTTGCTGTTGACAGTTGACTTTTTGATAATGATAACTCCTTTTACCTCTTTATTACCCCATGATGATTTTCCGCCTTGTTCTACCAAATCTTGTCCCGTTACTGCATTACTATCAAATTTATAATAGTAATAACCATCCGGTAGATTGGTTCCTGTATTAGTTCCACATTTAAGCTCATCACTAGATATTGCAGTTTTAATAGCATTAATATATGTTCCTGCCACATTTGCAAATGTACCACGTCTTGAGTTTTCGATAGTTCTTTGCATAGCTGGGATGGCTACTAACATCAAAATTCCCATAATTGTAATAACAGCAAGCAATTCAATTAAAGTAAATCCTTTTTGATTCATTTTTTTCATTTTTTTCTCTCCTTCTATTTTTTTTACATTTTAATCTTAGCACGATACTTTTTCCATTACAATATTTTTTTCACCACTTTACATTTTTTTACTTTTATGAATGGTATAATCTTCTTTATTGTCAAAATAGTAGTCCTTTTTTCTTGACAGTAATACTATTTTACAGCGTAATATTCATCTATTCCACTCGAGCACAAAGTAGTACCAGATAAATTACCATATCCAACTTGTGGCTTATTCATATTTAATATTTCTGTTGACGCTTCCATATTTTCTGTTAATCCTAGACTATTATTAATAGGACTAATATCTTTGTTTTTTAGTTTTTTCAGATCGTCCTCATCTACTACATTAAATCCGAATTGCCCATCATCTGTTATTTCTACTAATTTTATATAATATTTATATCTCTGTCCTATTCTCGTATATATAACAAAAGATTCATACAAATCATATTTTCCTTGGGTTAATCCTTTTCCTATATCTTTATTATCATCTAGGTAATTTAGAGAAAATATTAAGCAATGATTTTCTTTCACTTTTTTTAAAGTTGGGATTGTTTCTATTTTCGTTTTTGTATTTCCAATCATCATTTGCGCATCAGTTTTTATCACATTTAGACGATTATTATTTATGATTCCCGTAATATTAGGAATTGTTATCATCATTAATATTCCTAAAACTGTTATCATTGCTAATAATTCAATTAATGTAAATCCTTTATTATTTTTCATAATACTGCCTACTTTCTATTTATCTCATTATAACAAAATCAAAAAAATTTAAAAACTATTTTATGATTTTTTTCAAATTTTCTAATTCAAATCTAGAGGTTAATGTATATTCATCTTCTTTGAAAATACTATCATAACGAAATAAACTAAATCCTTTATAGTTCTTTAAATTTCTAGATAGTAATACTTCTCTCATAATAATATCATCGTTTTCTATCCATTCTTTTCTACCTTCTTTAGCATAAGCATCTTCTTTGCCTACTTTATAAAATGCTAGGGCTACTAGTAAATCTACTTTTTCTGTTTTAAGAAGACTTTCCCATTCTTTAATTACCTTACTATAGGCTTTTGTACTATTATAAAATCCGTAATATAATTGAGGCATAATAAAATCAAGATAATTACTACTACCCATCCAAGTTTTCACATCGGCATAATTTTTTTGATAATTATTTTCTATGTTTCCATCTGGAGATATACCAAATTTTACATTTTTCTTTTGACATTCATTATGTACTTTTTCTATCATTTGATTAATTACTCTTAAATGATATTCTTGAAGTGTAATACTTTCTGTTTCCCTTATTTTTTCATAATCTTTTATATCAATCTCATTATCTGGATAAAAGTAATCATCGAATAAAATCCCATCGACTTTATAATTTAATACTTCTTTTACTCCATTTATTATTATTTCTTCTACTTCTTTTTTTGAAGGGTTCCAGTAAATTCCATTTTTTATATAAACTGTATCGGTGTTTAAGTATTGATATGCTGGGGATTTTTCGGTAATTGTTTTGATATTTTCTGTTGTTCTTATTCGATAAGGATTTATCCAAGCCACCACTTTTATATTTTTTTTATGGGATTCTTCTATAAAGTATTTTAAAACGTCATATGTTTTTTTACCTTCTTCTTGGCTTATATAAATACTATAGGGAAATATTTCTGAATCATATATGGCATCACAGTTTGCTCTTACTTGTAGAATAATAGTATTTATTTTTAATTGATTGATATTTTCTATCATCTTATTAATATTATTTTTACTTTCTTGTATATTATCTCTTTTTACATATTCTTGAAGTTCTATATAGCTAATAAAAATTCCTTTTATTTCTTCTGTTTCTTTGAACATTTTTTCTTTTTTGTTGGTAAGGAGCCCCGCTATTAAAAAAAGGGCAATTGCTATTTTTTTCATATAAATCACCTTATTCATTATATCCAAGTCGTTTGGCAAAATATGTCACTTTATCTTATCTTTTTCAATAATGTATAAGTTTTTATCTTTGTAAAAAGCATAAAATATATTTTCTATATAAGTATTTTGTTTTCTTAATTCATCGTATAACCAACTTTCTGTTTTATTGATTTGATTTAATGTTTTTTTATCTAAAGTTCCATCTAATATTAGTGGTAGTGGATAATTTTGATTTTTGTCTTCATTCTTCTTAAAAATTGATAATTTCCCACTTGTTTCTAATACTGCATAATCTACTTCATCGATGGACTTTATTGATTTATTTCTTAATTGAGTTAATAAATCATCTAAGTTATATCTTTGAGTTTGCATTTCTTTAAAATTTACTTTACCCTTATCAATAATTACTGATGGTACTCCATCTAAAATATTTCTTGCTTTATTATTTTTCATTGAAATGTATGATACTATAATTTGCATGATAACTAATAATAAAATAGGAATTAAAGATACTAATATACTTTTTTCGGGGTTTTCAATTGATATTGCAACCATTTCAGCAATGAAGATTGAAACAATAAAATCCATAATTGATAATTCTCCTATTTCTCTTTTTCCCATAATTCGATAAACGATAGTAATTAAAGTATAAAAAAAGAAACTTCTATATAGTATTGTCCAATATTTCATCAAATCACCTATTTTTATTATGATTCTTGTCATATTTTTTTATACTACTCATAGTATTATTTGAGAGGTGATTCTTTGAATACTTTAAAAAAATATGGCTTACATGTTCTTTCAAATTCTGTTGAGATTGTTCTGTCTTTCTTTTTACTTACTATATTATTTTATTATAATATAATTTCGGATAAGATATTTCCTTTTGTTAAATTAGTTGTTGTTTTAATTACGTTTCTTGTTCATAGTTTTCTTTTAAGTAGACGTTTAGAACAAAAAGGTTTTATTATTGGTCTTTTTTATGCCCTTATTTATATTTTGATATTTACTGTTTCATCTGTGATTTTTTACAAGTTTCAAGGAAAAATTTTTCTTTATTTTTTCTTATTAATTATTATTTCTATTTTAGGAAGTCTGTTTGGGATCCAAAAAAGGTCATCCCTTCAAGATAATGAAAAAATCAAATAATAAGCATCTAAAAAAGAGAAATTATGTTTCTCTTTTTGAATGGTTTTTGCTTTTTTTTAAAACAATAACTCCTATTATAATAATTATTATTCCTAAGCCAAGAATAATATTTTTGCTATCATCATCTTGAACTTCAATCACGGTGTCTTCATCACTTACTAAAAATAAAGAATTTTTATCATATTCACAATTATCATCTTCTGGGCAGTTTATTTGTCCTACAAAATACAAAGTGTTTTTTTCTATGCAAAAGTTTTCAAAACTATAATATTCATTAATGATTTTTTTTATTTTCTTTTGAATTGTACCTTCGGCATCTAATTTTACTACTTCTTTACTAGAATCAATACTATTTTCATATAATAGTGTATAATCCTTTATTATTTCTGCTTCTGTTGGTAGTAATACAATTTTTCTATCTTGATTTACTGGGGATTCTCCTATTGTTTCCCAGTTTATTTGCTTTTTACTATTATAATTTATTAAATAATAGCTTTTTTCTCCCTTTTTTAATTTAACATCTGAAGTAACTCCATATAAAATAAATCCATCATTTGATTTTTCTAAATAAGTGGATAAATATTTTTCTAAAGAATCATCTAAAATGGTTTCTTCACTTGCTTCTAAATTCATCCAAATTAATGATTTTTGCTCTTTAAAACTTGCTCTTTTGATATTTCTAATTAGGGCATAACCTATTATTTTATTTTCTTCCTGAATAGGGACAATATCTTGATATATTACATCTTCATCTTCTTGTTTTTCATAAGGCTTATTCCAAAGAAGATTTAAATCCCTATCATATCTTATAAGCATTGCTTTTCTTTTATTATTTTCTTGTTTATATCCAATAGCAATATAGCCATCCATTCTTTTATCTATTGTCCATATAGGTACTATCTTTGTTATCTTAGTTATGTCGGAGGACCCGGAAGATTTTTCCCAAGATAAATTTCCATCTAAGTCTACCTTTAATAAAGTTGCCGAAAAGTCTTCTGGGACTTCTTGATTTGCTATGTCATATGTTTTTTCTAAGGCAATTAAATAACCATCTATTTCATTATTTTCATTGTAAGTATATTCTAAATAGTCTATTTTATCTTCTTTGGTATTCCCATAAGTAAAACTCCAAGATATTTCTCCCGCTTTATTATATTTTGCTAATATTATTTGATAATTTTGATACTTTCCATTATCATTTTCAATGGTTTCTTCTAAGTAGTGTCCTCCAACAATCAATCCATCTCTTTTATTTTTGTTGTTATACCCCTTTTTAATAAAGTTTAAATTTTCTTCTGAATACTTATTTATTGAGTAAATAGTATCTTTGGCATATACTTTATATTCTTGAAATAATATGCTAATAGCTATAATTATCATTAATTTTACAAATCTCATTTAATGCACCTCAATATTACTATATTTTTATTATATGACAAAAAAAGACTAATTACTAGTCTTCTATTTCTTTTTTTATCATTTCTATTTCTTTCTTGGCTTTGTATCTTTTATAGCGATAGTTTTTTGGTAATAAAGTCAGAAGAATTTCCTGGGATTTTTTTTCTTTTTCATAATATTCTCTAAACAATGGACCTTTTTTGTTTAAAAATATTGGTCCAAAGAAATACTCTTTTTTTGAATATTTTTTTGTTCCTTTTTTAAATATTATGATTTGATAAATAAAATGGTTATCTTTTACAAATTCTTCATTGCTAATATAAAAACCATTTTTACATAGATATTTTTTTACATCTTGTTGATAATTATTGGGGCTAATGATTAAGGTGGTTATTTCCTTTAATGCTTTGGGATGAGCTTTGCATATTCCTATTATATTTCTTCCTCCCATCCCAGAAATAATAACAGTATCTATTTCCTTAGTGTAAGTACTTAACCCATCTCCTAAGCGCACTTCTATTTCATCTTCTAATCGTTCTCTTTTGATATTATTTCTTGCTTGTTCTACAGGTCCTTGAGCAATATCAGAAGCAATTGCTCTTATATTTCTTTTTCTTTTTACTAAGTAGATATCTAATAGAGCGTGATCACACCCGATATCTAAGCAACAGGAATTTGTCTCCACCAAATCTCCTATTGCTTTTAATCTAGCATTAATTTTCATTAATCCGTTAAAAAGTCCTTTAATTTTCTAGAACGTGATGGATGTCTTAGTTTTCGAAGTGCTTTGGCTTCAATTTGACGAATTCTTTCTCTAGTAACACCAAATATCTGTCCTACTTCTTCTAAGGTTCTACATTGTCCATCATCTAAACCAAATCTTAACCTTAACACTTTTTCTTCTCTTTCAGTTAGGGTCTTTAAAACCTCTTTTAATTCTTCTTTTAGCATTTCTACCGTCGCATATTCTTCAGGTCCCATTGTTCTTTCATCTTTAATAAAGTCTCCTAAGTGAGAATCATCTTCTTCTCCAATTGGGGTTTCAAGGGATACTGGATCTTGTGATATCTTATAGACTTCTCTTACTTTTTCAATGCTAATTCCTAAATTTTTAGCTATTTCTTCATCTGTTGGCTCTCTATTTAACTCTTGAGTTAGTTGCCTTTGTACTCTTGCTAATTTGTTGATTGTCTCTACCATGTGAACAGGAACACGAATCGTTCTTGCTTGATCTGCGATTGCACGAGTAATTGCTTGCCTTATCCACCAAGTAGCGTAGGTTGAAAACTTATATCCTTTCGTTGGATCAAACTTATCAACCGCTTTCATTAATCCAATATTTCCTTCTTGAATTAAATCAAGGAATAGCATTCCGCGTCCAACATATCTTTTAGCAATACTTACCACTAGACGCAAATTCGATTCTGCAAGAAGTTTCTTTGCTTCTATATCCCCTGCAACAGCACGTTGAGCATATTCAAATTCTTCATCTGATGTAAGCAAATTAATACGGCCAATTTCTTTCAAATACATTCTTACAGGGTCATTTATTTTTACATCTTTTGATAATGTTAATGTCTCCACTTGCATATTTGCAGTGATTTCTTCTCCACTTGCATCATCATCTGTTCCATCTTCTGATATAATTTCAATATTGGCCTCTACTAAAAAATTGTATAAATCATCTAGAGTATCACTATCGACATCAAGTCCTTTTAGTTGATCTGCTAATTGCTCATATGTTACATATCCTTGCTTTTTACCTATAGAAAGCAATTTATTCTTTCTCTCATCAAGAGTCTTAATTTCTTCCAACATTCTAATTATCTCCTAACCTAAGCTTTCTAATCTTTTCTACTATTTTTGCTTGTTCTATTGGATCTACTTCTTTTCTCATTAAATCTGTAAGTCTTTTTATTTCGCACTTTGTACTATATTCACGTACTACTTTGAAATATAGAAATAACTCTTCCTTATCGGTAGTTTCCAAATAGTCACTTGCTAAAATATTATTTAGAAAATTTATTATATTCTCTTTATCTTGTACGTAAGTATAAAAATCAGCTACGTTAATCATCCCATATTTTTTATAATAATAGATTATTTCGCTACAAGTCGTTCTCATTACTTCCAATGGAAATATTAATCTTTCTCGCTCTACTTGGGTAATAATCCAATCATTATTTAACATGAAATAAATAATTTGCTCAATAGCTTTTCTATACTTATCTTTCTTAACAACTTTTTTTTGAGGTATAAACTTCTTTTTTTCTTGTGTCTTGTTCTTCAAGTAACTGTTCATACGCATTTCCAGTGTATTATAACCTATATCAAATTCTTTTGCAAGCCCCTTCATTACAACTTCTCTGTGAATGGGGTCTATTATTTTTGAAGTTTCTTCTATAACTTTATTTATATAATTAGCTTTTTCTTCATCTGAACGGAAATCGACATTTTCTCTTAACTTTTTTATTTTGTAATCAGAAAAATTAATTGCTGATTCCATCAAGTTTATAAATCTGTCTTTTCCATTTTTTAAGACGTAGCTGTCTGGGTCTTCTGGGTTTGGAAGAATTATCACTTTTGATTCTATTCCCTGTTCCATAAGAACTTCCCCAATATTTAGCATTGCTTTTTGACCAGGATCATCTCCATCTAAACATAAAACTATGTTGTTAGAAAGTCTTTTTATTAAACTTATTTGTTCTTTAGTTAGAGCAGTTCCCATTAAGGCTATGGTATTTCTAATACCGATTGCTGCTAGTCGAATTACATCCATGAACCCTTCAAGAATAATTACACTTTTTTTTATTCTGCACTCTTCTTTTGCTATATGATAGTGATATAAGTTTTCCCCTTTTTTAAAAATTTCTGTTTCTTTGGTGTTTACATATTTATTTTGACCATTTTCTTTGTAAATTCTCCCACTGAAGCCGACAACATGACCATTTATATCGTATAAAGGGAACATTATTCTATCCCTGTAGACGTCATGACTGTCATTTGCTAATCCTATTCTATTTAATGTTACTAAATCATATTCTTTATTTGCTAAGAGCTTTGTTAAATCATCTTTTTTTTCTAAAGATAATCCTATTTCAAATTCTTTTATTAATTTTTCATCTATTTTTCTATTTTCTAAGTACTCTTTAGCTCTTTTTCCAATAAGGCTATTTAAATTATTTTGATAGTATTTAGTCGCTAGAGAATATGCCGCGTATAGTTTATCATATTTTGTTGTTTTCTTTCTAATGGATATGTTAGCAGTATCAACTCCAACTCTATTTCCTAAATATTTTAATGCTTCTTTAAAGTCCATATGTTCATATTCCATTAAAAATGTATATACATTTCCAGTTGCATGACAAGAAAAGCAAGTGTAAATTTGCTTTTCTCTTGATACTGACATGGAAGGATTAGAATCATCATGAAATGGACAAATACCAAAAAAGTTTTTCCCTCTAGCTGTTAGTGGTATTCTTTCTCCAATGATATCAACAATATCTACTTTACTACGAATTGTATTTGCTAATTCATTGTTCATTGAAACACCACCTATTCTTTGTTTTTGTACAACACTCTTTTATATAACATTCTTAAGATAAAATTTCAATATTATTATTCTTCATTGCGAACTTTTCTTGTATTTATTTCTTCTGTTATTAATTTTATAAAGTCTTGTTTAGAAACTGTTGTTGTATCTTTTTGGCCAAATAGTCTATAACTAATTGTTTTTGCTTGTTTTTCTTGGTCTCCTAAAATAATTGTGTATGGTATTTTCTTTGTTTGGGCTTCTCTTAAGCGATAGCCTAATTTTTCATTACGGTCATCTAATTCTACACGAATGTTATTTTGTTTTAATAATTCATATATTTCTTGTCCATAATCTGTTTGAAATTCTGTATTAACAGGAATAACTATTGCTTGTTGTGGGGATAACCAAGTTGGTAATACTCCTTTTGTTTCTTCTAAATAATAAGCTATTGTTCTATCTAAGGAACCAAATACTGCTCTATGAATAACAACAGGAGTTTTTCTTTCACCATTTTTATCTACATATGTTAGATCAAACTTAGCAGGCAAGCAGAAGTCTAATTGACAAGTCGATAGTGTAAATTCATTCCCTACTGCTGGTCGAACTTGGACGTCTAATTTTGGTCCATAAAAAGCTGCTTCTCCTACTTTTTCTACATAATCAATACCTAAGTCATTTAAAACTTCTCTTAATTTGTTTTCGGCAAGATCCCACATTTCATCATCTTGATGATATTTTACTTTATCTTCTGGATCTCTTAAAGATAACTCAAATTTATAGTTTGTGATTTTCATTTCATTATATACTTCTAAAATTAAATCCACTACACCTTTAAATTCTTCTTCTATTTGTTCTGGAGTACAGAAGATATGGGAGTCATTTTGACAGAATGTACGTACTCTTTCGATTCCTTTTAGAGAACCACTTGTTTCATAACGACAATCTCTAGCAATTTCAGCAATTCTGATTGGTAGGTCACGGTAGGAATGAATTTCATTTCCATAAATTACCATATGATGTGGACAGTTCATAGGGCGTAGAACAAATTCTTCTCCTTCTACTTCCATTTTAGGAAACATTGCATCTTGATAGTGATCCCAATGACCACTGGTTTTATATAATTCCACGTTTCCAAGTGGTGGAGTTTGAACATGTAAATATCCTCTTTTTAATTCTTTACCTCGAATATAATTTTCTAATTCATTCCATACAGTAAAACCATTGGGTAGGTACATTGGAAGTCCTCTTCCTACTAAATCACTCATCATATAAATTCCTAAGTCTTTGCCAATCTTTCTATGGTCTCTCATCTTTGCTTCTTCTAATTCTTTTATGTAAGCATTCAAATCTTCTTCATTTTCAAAACAAACACCATAGATTCTTTGAAGCATTTTATTTTTAGCGTCCCCTTTCCAATATGCTCCTGATACTTTTAATAATTTAAAATATTTTAATTCTTTTACAGAATCCACGTGTGGTCCTCTACAAAGATCTGTAAAATCTCCTTGAGTATAACAAGAAATTGGTCCTTCTTTTTCATCCATACGAGAAATTAAATCTATTTTGTATGGATCTTCCGAAAATCTTTTTAAAGCTTCTTCTTTCGATATTTCTTCTCGATAAATCCTTTTTCCATCTTTGGAAAGTTTTTTCATTTCTTTTTCAATTTTTGGTAGGTCTTCTTCTGTTAGAGTAACATCTCCTAAATCAATATCATAATAAAAACCTTCTTCTATTACAGGTCCTACCCAAAACTTTGCATCCTTATATAGATGTTTTATTGCTTGAGCCATTAAATGGGCACATGAATGGTTTTTTATATTTAATTTTTCATCTTCTTTTATATTTATCATTTATTTTCCTCCTATATATATTGTTACTTTTATATTATCTTTGATTTTCTTTTTAAATTCTTCTCCTAATGATTCATCTCCTACTATTTTTCCATAATGAATAGGAATTACCTCTTTCGGATTTAAATCATTTATATAGTTTGCTGCTTCTTCAACATCCATGGTATAGGTTCCTCCTATTGGAACAAAACAAATATCTGTTTTTACCTGGTCTGTTTCTTTGGTTCGATTCGTATCCCCCATAATATAGTAATAGGTATTATTTAATAGTAAATTGTAACCTAAATATTTTTTCTCTTTTGGGTGATAGTTTGCTTTTGTGTTATACGCCCTTATTGTTTTAAAGAATAATTCATCTAATTGATATTCTTTGTCTGGTTCAACTACTAAATCGTGTTTCTTTTCTTTTAAACATTCTGGAACAATAATTTTAGTTTGATTGTTTTTTACTTTTTCAATTGCTTCTTCATCATAGTGATCATAGTGGTCATGAGTAATAAAAATATAATCAGCATCATGTAGTTCTTCTTTTATATCATAAGGATCAAAATAAATAATCTTTTTAGCTTCTAGACGAATAGATGAATGATGAATAACTTCTATTTTCATTAAAATCCCTCCTTCAAAAAAATAAAAAAAGGAGTGTACAGGAGTGCATCATGCACGGTACCATCCTTGCTTTTCTTCTTTTTAATAACGGCTTTACCGGAATTACTTTTCATAATTCTACTCAAAAGGTAGTAATGAATTAGTGGTTTGTTCTTTTTCCACCAATAAGAACTCTCTTTAAAACGATTACTAATTCATCTTGTCCTTTATCAACGTATTTATTAATAATATATCACTGGACTTTTCATTTTGCAACTTTTTTATATTGAGATTTTGTAAATCCTGTCTCTGTATGTCCTATTATATATATGTCTTTCATTTCAGCTGGGGTGTAGACTCCATTGTTAACCAATTGATAATCTTCTTCCGAAATAGGAATACCAGGGTCGGCGTAACATACTTCTACATGATAAGGGCCACTAACCTCCGTAGCTGTTACTATAACTGGTGAGGTATTAAGAAAGCACATGATAACGGCTTCAGTGTATCCTCCATAGACGTATGGAATGGCGTCCAAATATTCATATCCCCTTGGCACTTTAATATCTGCGTGGTTTATATTTGCGATACTATAGTCCCGCATATAAAGTATATGTTCCCCTGGACCTTTAACAGCTATATCCCCAACTTTTAGTTTAATCGTTTGTCCTTCTTCAGTACTCATATCACTTGATTCTATATCATTTATAATGCCTTCTTCAGTACTATTTATGTCACTTGATTCCGTGGCAGTTATATTATCTTCTGTTCCACAAGCATATAGACTTGCTGTGATTATTAAGGCAAGTATTGCGGTGGAAATTCTATTTAATCTTCCCATTTCTTTTCTCCTTTTATCTACTATTCCATTCTCCTGGTACTAGCATCATAGAACCTAAACCAAGATATCCTTCATTTATTCGTCTGTTACTATAATAAAAATAACTATTTAAATTACTACAATTGGCATCATTTGGATCAAATAATGCACAATCCATAACAGATAAGTGAAGATGAACTCCTGTTGAATATCCTGTTGTTCCCATCTGTCCTAAAGCATCATTTATTGTTACTGGTTTTCCAACAAATAAGCCGCTAGCATATCTTGATAAATGGGCATATTGTGAAGTGTATTTTTTACCATCAACGTCATGTAATACGGTTACTATTAAAGCACCAGCTCCATCTCTATAAATACCCGAGATAGTACCATTGGCCACAGGAAATATTGTCTCTCCTTGAGCCCTTGGACTTATAATATCAAGAGCAGCGTGCCCATAATGAGGATTTTGGGTAATGCGCCCCATTTCTGTTGGTAAATGCCAAACTGGAGGTGGTGGTGTTTCCACTTGTGGTGGGGCTTCCGGTGATGATTCTTCTTGATGATTCGGATTTTCTTGAAATTCTACTTCTTGCAATTCTCCATTGTCTTTTTCTTCTTCTAAACTGTTTTTTGATAGTAGTTGAACTAAGGAAGTTGTTATCGGTTCTTTTACCATCTCTTTCTCTACTTTATTTGTTACTTTTGCTTGGGCCATGTCTTTTACATTCACATATTCATAACTTATTTCATAAGGAGTTTCTTTTTCTAACATAGTACTTAATTGAAGGCCTGTTGAAATTAGTAGAAAACTAATAGAAATAGTAATTAAACATTTATTTTTTATTTTCTCTTTTTTCATAGTGTTTCTCCCAAAAATTACGCTTTATTATACTAAAGGATAGTGTTGTTGTCAAATTGCCATACCAAAATGGATATAGACATTGCTTTTATTTTATCGTTTTAGGATGGGTTCGTATAAATAATTGTTATTAGTTGTTATTTCCTTTTGAAAATCGCTTGTAATTAATTCTACTAGTTCGTTTAAAGAGATTTCCTTTGCTAATGATATTTTATATTTTTCTATATAGTAATCTAGATAATGTGAATAATAAAAATTTCTAGTATCTTGGTAATCATTTAATAATGCTTTTATACTAATAGGATAAGCTGTACCGTCTGAATAATAAATTGCTAACTTTTTGCTGTATCTATCAAAATTTACTAGAATATCTTCTACATTGTATTCTTTTCCATCTACAATTGCTTTCATACTTTTGGAACTTATCTCTGGCATGTATTTAAAACTGTTTAAATCTAAATTTGTATCTAAATAATTGCTAATATCCATTAATGCTATTTTCAATTGTGAGTCACTTAAATCCTCTTTTATACTATTCTTTATTTTAATAGGATCTTTATTTAATAAATCTTTACATGGTAATTTTGTTTTATATTCGCCACCCTTTACTGGTTCATATATTACGTTTTCTTCTTCTTTTATGCGATAAACAAACTTTCCTTCTTTGGTGGTTCCGAATTCTATATAAATAGAATCTGCTGGCTTTTTATCTGCCATATATTCGCTAGCTATAGGACTATATTTCTTTCTATAATTACTTTCTTCTAATAATCCTGTATCAGATAAAATTTTTTGAATACTTTCTTGATCTAGCTTCTTCTGTCGATGCTTTTTAAAATAAGTTTTAAAAAAACCAGCTCTTTCCGGGCCATCATCAAAACCATATATATTCACTTTTTTATTAGAAACTGAATGATACTCTAAGTTATAGTCAGGATTGAAACTGTAGAAGGTTAAAGGTGGATAACTCAAGATATAAGTTCTTTTTATTACATCATTATTATTCCAACTTATTTCAGATCTTTCACCACTAATACTGTAAGTAGTACTTGGATAATAATGGCCATCTATTTCTATAATACCTTTTATTTCTGGAGACAAAATTTCTACTTTATTGTCTTCATTTAAAAGTCCCAATTCTTTGGCTGTCTCTTGCATTTTAACTAAATAATTTAAATTTCGTTTTTTTAATAAATCTTCAAGATTTATGTTATTTTCCCATAATACGTCTTCGATATGACTATACACTATCGAAAAGTCCCAATAATCCCAATATAATTGATCATATGTGCTTTCATCTTTCTTTATGCTGCTATCATATATAGCATTTAAAATTTCAATTATGGCTGCTTCTGTTACCATTTTTGAATCCTTTTGATATATTGCTCCTATTGGACCATTATACAGAAACACTTTTCTTACCATTTCTTCTTTGAAAAAAGGGGGCAAATCTTCTTGACTAGGAAAAGTAGTAAAAAAATCTACTAAACCATCATTAAATCTTATTATATAATCTGATTCTTGACATTCTACTTTATTTCCTTCATAGTCAAAGTAATAATTTTCATTGCCAATATAAAAATTTTTATCTCTATATATAATGCAATTTAGAATATTCGAAAATTGCCATTTATAGTGATTAATTACTTCACATACTTCTTCATTAGAACAACCTTCATACTTGCAAACATTGATTACATAATCTTCAAATCTTTGATATGAAGGAACCAGTTCTTCTGCGGTTGGTGGAGAAATTGCTAATTTAAAGAGTTCGTCTAAATACTTTCTTGTGTTTGGTAGATATGTTTGTTGACATAATTTGTCTTTTGTTGTTATATTAGCATCTAGGAATTCAATTAAATAATCAATATCAACATT
>AUXO012240051.1_pt1 | contig 14632 bp, 22 predicted proteins | sample 768731 | NCBI WGS metagenome assembly AUXO01 (sample SAMN02715735, study PRJNA202380) | gut metagenome | biome: sheep rumen | host: Ovis aries | place: New Zealand: Palmerston North | reverse complement strand
TCTTTCGTTAATTCCCCGTTGTAAAACCCCTCAATAATCTTATGCATGAAGCTTCCGTATGATGAGTAGAACATCTCTTCTTCGTTCCATTCCCTTATGTATCTTAAAAAGAATTTCCACTTGCATGATTTGAACGCTTCTATTCTTGAATAACTCCATACAAAATCTTGAATAAGAGGCTTATAGCTGATGATTTCCTCTGTCATTACCACGGAAGTCCTTCTTCTTCATCAACCTCATCAACATTAGAAATTTCCGGATCGACATAATTCATAACATCATCAGTCGTCTTCTGTTCTACCTTTTCAAATGAAAAGATGTTGAAATTAGTGTATGTCTTTTCCTTTTCTTTGACGTACGTTGTACAAACCTCGACATCTCCAAGTTTGATTCTGTCCTTTACCTGAAGAGCTCTCGCTGCTTTCGCAGCAGTTTCCCCGATACAAGCACAAAAACCGCTGAAGTCCTGAATATATTCATCACTTCCTTTTGGTTTCTTGCTTGTACTGATACGTATCTGTGTCACCTTTTCACTCTTTGGAGACACGTCCCACACTGTTGCATAAGCACCACTTCGAAATCCCATGCTGTTATTCCTCCTTATTTCCTGCTAATTTCTTAACATCGTCGAGCATTTTCTTTGCAAGTTTTGGTTCTTCAATCTTCAAGTAATTTCCGCTCTTGATGTATTTCTTACTAAGTTTCGTCAATTCCTCTTTTGCTTTTTCGAAATCAGCACTTTCCGTTACGTACTTCTTTGCAAGTTCGTCAATCTGTGCTGTGATTTCTTTAGCAAGAAGAAGATCTTCCTCTTTTTCCGCAGATTTCTGTTTCGATCTCCAGTTATCTGGATCGTCCTCAACAGTTGCGATGTTAAAGAATTTCAACAAGAAGTATCTCGTGCAGTATGTAAGTCCAGAACCAAAAGCCTGGGATGCGTCTGCTTGCTGGCCAGTGAAAAACCACGGAACCTCAAGCCTGTCTGCCGGATTGTCAATGTCAATCCATGTGAATTTCATATTCCCCTTTACAACTGCTTCGTATTTCCGTTCTTCAACGAGCTCGTGCGTCTTCTTATCCAATTTCGACGTGTTAAATTCCTCGATCCACGCCGAGCAGCTTCCGTGCTCAATTTCTGGGATTAATAAAAGCCCCATTTTATCCATCCATACCGAGAGCTTTGAAAGAATTTCCGCCTCTGATACATATTTGTATCCGTATCCGTCACTATCCTTCTGAATTACCTCTAGTTGTTTACGAATTTTTGCCAGTTTCTGAAATAGATTCATTGTTTCTGTTGCCATTCAACCTCCTTTACTTAATATCTCCTATTGATTCAACAAAGCAGTTATAGTAGATATATCTCTTTCCATCGAAATCGAATTTTACATAGCCACCTTCGTTAACATCTAAATCAATTTTCCCTTTATATGTTGCAATTATTTCTCCATCTGCTGTGTAAACGTTGATTGTTCTGTCTAACCCTCCGTTAAAATCACTTCTAAGGTCAACAAGACTTCTTTGACAACTTGAAGTGCGAAAAAAGCCGACAACTATCAATCCTATACCCACGATTATTGCAACGATAGGTAGTATCTTTCTTGTTTTTCTTTTGCCCAAATTTTCCTCCTATCTAATGAAGAGATTCAATTAATTTGTCTAGGTACCACTGTGCTTTCTTTAAATCCTCGACTCCGTTTTTCTTTTTCCAGCGACAAACATATTTCAGGATGTTCCCTGTGCAAACAGCTTCAATTCCTTCCAATCCTTTTGTGAATGCTTCAATTACATCAATTGTTTCAATTCCGTCATTGGTCTGGTAATGCGCCGGATGATCAACATTTTCATCTGAAAAAACATTTGGATCTTCGCCATCAGCGAAAAACTCTTCGAGGCCGTCAATAATGTCTTCAAGGTCGACTGCTCTTTCGCAAATCATTAAAAAATCTTTTTTGGAAAGACGGCTAATCATGGGCTCGAGGTCAGGAATCTCATGCGTAAAGACAGGGCGTCCCATCAAATGTTCTATGTATGAATAAAAAATTTCCAGATCATCGCCTTGCAACATCGTCGTTCCAGTGTAAGCTTGAATTACCGCACACTCTTGTTTTGTCATAAAGTACCACCTTTCAATTGCAATTATGTGTTTATGTGTTTAAAAAATATATTACATAGCTTTCTGCCCGTCTGAATCGTCAAGATTCCCGGCATCAAACTCAATAATATTTACATTATTAAGATAATTGAATTTACTGTATCCTAGATTTAATTCCTTATATGCAGCTTCGATTTCTTCGCCTGTAATTCCAATGTAATCTAATGTTTGCGCCGGAGACGAATGATTCATCATCTTCTGTAATAACAGCAGTTTCCTTGAATCATTATTCGACATCACCATTTGATGATAGCAAAACGTCTTTCTTAATGTATGTGTTGACATATGCATGGTTAGGTCGAGGTCTTTTGCAATTCCTTTGAGTAAATAATCAGCTGCCTGAAGCGTAATTGGTTGATTTCCGTCCTTGCTTTTTCGATTGGATATTGATCTAAACATATAATCGCTTAAGCAAATTCCAGGAGTATTTTCCAAATAAAGAGTTACTGCTTCCATAACTGCATTATTGATTGTAATATATCTATTCTTTTTACGTTTCCTCGTATTCCGTGTTTTCTTTTCAAACACAGCAAAGGTTTCTTTGAATGTGAAATTATCATTAATAAGATTACAGAATCGTAAGACTCTTAAATCGCTAAATCGTAATCCGAAATTAATTCCTACGATAAATAACATATTGTCTCGCCATCTCTTATTCTCTACAAGATATTTTGAAATTCTGTCAATATCGTCTAATGATTTAATAGGATCTGCTGAATGGTCTTTCACAACATCCTCGACAACCTTTTCTGTAGCAGGAGCGATTAGACCATCTTCAAGTTTTCTTGAATTCCTCAGTGTTCCAACGTCGATAACTTTATCAAATTTAATAACGTCCATGATCTTCCTCCTTTTATTGTTTGTTTTTATGTGTTGATAGTACCAAAAAATAAAAAACCTGTCAACACATATTTTCAATATTATTTATTAATTCTGCTTGCTACAAACGGAGCATAACTCCACTGATATTCATTTCCGTACATATATTTACATTCTCTTGCTAGTTTAACGATAAAAGCTTTATCTATTTTTTCAATTACATATAAGTCGTATGGGAATCCGGCTTCGTGAAGTCTTCTTTCCCATTCGAGCATTAACTCATGTTTAATTTGACCTCTATAGTCATATCGAGTTCTTCCCCACATTGTTCCAAAATTTGAATATAATGAATATGGGGCACCAGCTCTAATGTCTCTTAATGACAGTTTCCCGTGTTTAGCGAGTCTTAACCTTGTTTTAAAATCGGCCGTATCGATTCCGCCAAAACCGTCATTTGAATTAATATTCCATTCCTGATTCTTATCGTACGATGGTAAAGTCTTTGTAATATTAAGGATTTCTTTATCCGTCATCTCTTTTGAATTAAATTCTAAATCCACATCTGAATATTTTTCCTCAATAATCTTATCTATTCTTTCGTTATTTTCCCGTGATTCTTTTAAACTTCTTATTGCATCCCCTGCATCCTTTTGTTTCTTTACTTTTGCATGACTATCTGCCGCCATAATAAACGGGAATAAAAAATCTAATACACTCAAAGTAATACTCCTTTCATGTTTCGTAATACGCCTTTTTCCATCGTTTGTAATCTCTTTTTAAATTACGTTCGATTGTATCTACTCTATTTTTTTTCTCTGGATTCTTTGGATCATACTCAAAATCCTTGGTATTTGATTTTTGTTTTTGAATATGTTCCCAATCTCGGATCGCGACTCCTCTAAAATCAGGTAGAATACCGATTTGCTCTTGCTGAAAAGCGTGATAAAAAATTCCAGACATCCAAATTGTATTATAGCGAATTGCCGTTTCTAATTTTCCTTCTCTAACCGCTTTGGTTTGCACCCTAGATATTTCCGCATTAAATCCCTTGTTTGGATTTGTTTTATATCCACGAAGTAATTTATTTCCTGGGAATCTCGGCCTTGAAATTGTGGTGTCGATATAATTTGTATTAGTATACTGGAAATAATCTAATTCCTTGCAGTTTTGAATTGCCGGAACGCCTTCCTCGTATATTCTAGATAAGATATCATTATGAATGATTACTCGATTATTAATATCTACCTCGTCTGTTGTAATCTCAAATGCCTCGGATTCTGTAAAACCCATAAAGGCTATCCATAACATCGCTCTATATACACTATGAAAATTCTTTTCACTTTCTGGATCAAAAAGCTTATTAAGAATGATTTGAAGTTGTATTGGATTCGCCACCGTCTTACTTTTAAACTTATCTGCGGTTGGTTTCCTAACTTCTAATAATGTGCTGCATGAATTCGGAACATTTAAAAGACACCAATTGCAATATTCCCTTAATACTAGTATTTGCCCGCTGATTGTCCCAGACTTAATACAACTTACCTCGTTAATAACTTTCTGAATTTCACTTGGATCATCCTGAAAGCAAATATCTTTTCCCCATTTTATTTCGTACTTCTCTATTCTTCGCAGAACTATAATCGCTCTGTCTATCATAGACGGAGTGTCCTTCTTTTCTTCCTTATAATATATTAAAAACCTCTCTTTTTGCGATTGATTGTACATAACAACAAATCCTCCTATGCAATTATGTATATCGCGGATGTTATTCCGCGATTAACGAGTAGGCTTTTTCTTGAATAGAGAAAACTTCTTTCTCACTTAAGTAACATAATACTGGATGTTCTAATAGGAAAGCTTTAGCGATTTTCCTCATATAGTGTTTAGATACTGTTAGTAAATAACAGCCGAGCTTTTCTTTTGGTATACTCATTGGACTTTCACATAACACTACACTATCTTTTCTAAGTCCAGTATCTGACGCTGGTAATAAAACATGCGTCGGTTGATTAAGATTTTTCAAAGAACTTGTTAATGGAATTGCAACCACATTAGGACTATTTTGATTTCCGATGTCGTTTTGTATTACAATTCCAGGTCTGTATCCGGACTGAGCACTTCCTTGCCCATAAAATTCCATCATATAGATGTCGCCTATTCGTGGATGCTTATTGAGATTTAAACTCATATCCACCGCCTTTCCCTTGACAGCGGACACATACATTATACATATTTGCAAGTATCGCGGTCAAGTATTCTGTTTGATATACTGTATTTTAAAACACTCACTTTCGTACGGAACAAAGATGAGTGTGTTATGTAATTCCTCATCAATGAGCACTGATTTAATTGCTGGCGTTCTAAAAAAATCAGCTTCACCTGATCGCAAAATAATTGTTCTGTTTAAAAAATCCGTAATTGCACTATCAAAATACAATTCCGTGTTTCCTTCTATATAAATATAATTAGAAATAGATGCACTATTTATAATGTTGTTAAATTCTATTAAGCTCGAAACCCTCATTCTACATTTCCTCCGAACAAAATCCGAACATATGTTTGTGTTGTAGAAGAAAAATATCACAATATCTTTTTAGCGTCAATTAGTGTTATCCACAAAATGCTGTGGATAACCTCGCAGTCCAAATTAATGGACTACGAAGTTAAAATTTGATCAACTGCATTGCAGGCATACTCAAGCTGATCCCTTGCCTCTTCTAATAAATCCGTATACTCTTCGAGCTTTTCGTACTTTTCAGACGAACTTAAATTCTCTGGAAAATTACTCAGGCATTCTGATTCCTGTTCATATGCCGAATCAATATAATCGAATGCCTCGTGAACACTTTTCGATGCTCTGCTAATCATGGCTCTTCTTGTTTTGTTCATATAAAAATCCTCCATATAAAAAGCGGAGAAGAATAACTTCCCCGCCATTAAACATTGTAACAAGTATGCTGTTTAAAAATTAATAAAAGAAGGTAAGGTGAATTTAGTAAGATATTGATTGTCTTTCCCTTGCACAATCGAAAAATCATCTGCAAAAACGTTTAACATTATATACGCCTCAGATTTCGTATTTAATTTTCCAGTTGTGTTGATTTTGAATTTAATATCATGATCCTCCTCAATCTCCACTTCTACATCAATACGCTCTCCAAGACCATGCCCTCCGAGAATAATGTCAATGTAGTCACATTCTAATTTAAAGGCTTCAAACGCGTCTTCTTCAATCATGTCTTCCGTAGCATTTTCCATCTGCATTATTTTTGGGTATACACTATCAATGATTGCCATTATTATCTTATCCTTTCTTAAATGAGAATTTTTAGTATAGCATTGCTGCCATCAAGTTCTGCCTGAAACTCAATATCTTTATTTTCCGTGATAACGCTATCAAAAATATCGCAGACATCTCTGATTTTCTTGATCTTTTCATCAGAAAATCCGGCATCTTCAAATATCATCATTGCCACATCAAAACTGTGAATCATTACATCCCCCCTTTTAATTTTCCAAACATATTAATTATACCTTTAACTCTTTTTGCTGCCTCGATAACCTCATCCTCTCTGTTTATGTCTGAAAATGAAAATCTTACTGTATTTCTGGCCTGATTTTCCGTCAATCCGTAAGACAATAGCGCTTGATTTACAGTTGATTCCTTATTCCTGCACGCCGACCCAGAAGAAACCGCAATATCAAAAGAGGATAACGCCAGAACGAATGTTTCCGCGTCGATATTTGGAAACTCTATACTTAATATTTTAGACTCATCTTTACAGTTAAGATTGTATCTTATGTCCTTTAAATTCTCAAGAAATAGTTCTCTGAGATAAATGATACGTTTCCGATTTTCCTCTCGATTTTTTAACGCAATATCGCAAGCAGCACCGAAGCCAACAATACCCGCTACATTTTCCGTCCCCCCTCTCAGCCCGAATTCCTGATTAGCACCGCCGTTAATAATTGGTTTAATTAATTCCTTGTCTCTAACGTATAACGCACCAACTCCTTTCGGCCCGTGTATTTTATGAGCAGACATCGTTAGGAAATCACACATCATTTCCTTGACATCTATTCGTTCGAATCCCAAAGCCTGGACACAATCTGTGCCAAACAAATAATTATCGTTGCCATAACATGCCTCCCCTATATCGTAAACATTGGTTACTTGTCCCACTTCATTGTTGACATACATTTTCCAGAGCAACGTAGCCCAATGAGTTTCATAATCATCTTCCAAATCTTCCACGAATGAAACTAGACTTTTATTTTGTACAGATTCCAACGCTCGTATAGATGACGTATGTTCCATTCTCGAAGAAATAATCTCTATGGATGGAAATACCTTTCTAATTCCGTGCAGCACTAGATTATTTGCCTCGCTTCCACCGGATGTAAAAACTATTTGATTCGGCTCAGCGTTAATAATCTCTGCTACTTGCTCTCTCGCTTTGTCAACAGCCTTTCGAGCTTCAATTCCGAGAGTATGTATTGAATTTGGATTTCCGTATTGTGTCGTTAGATAAGGCATCATAGCCTTTATAACCGGCTCCGTCATTGGAGTCGTTGAGGCAGAATCTAAATAGATCATAATCATTATCCTTTCATTAACACATTAATATCAAGCTCTTCTAAAACAAATTGCGACTGCTCATCCCCAGGACTTAACCATCTGAGATTAAATAAAAACCTAGACCGTACTCCTTCGTCAAATGATATGTAGCAAACTGTGCTACTTGCTGAAATATCAGTTATTTTCCCGACACGACCATCAAGTTCGTCCATATCGTCAATCCAGACCGGTTTTTCATTTACATCATATGGTTTATGTACGGTTACAATATCGCCTACTTCAAAATACATGTTTCCTCCTTCTTTTAGTGTTGCGGGAACACGACCTGTTCTCCGTATTTAAGATTCCAGCAACCGTTGTCCGTATTTGCGCAACGTTGACAATTTCCGCTGCATTTGAATGCGAATTCGTTCGCGGTTGTCGTTCCGTCTTTAAACAATACGTGTGCTTCTGGTAGTTTATATGGATTTGGACACTCGTAGTTTTTCCAGACACTGAATACAATATGTAAGTTTTTTGGAATCGTATTCCCTCTTTTAATCCATTCGTTCACCATGGCGTATTGCTTTGTGAAACATAGGATATTGCATTGTGGTTGCCTTTCGGCAATTCCTACCATATTCATGAGATAATTCATATCTACAATATCTCCAGACACATGAAATCTAAAAAACCTTTCTTTTGATATTGCATTCTCGACTTGATTCCAGTAAGATGCGTCATCGGAAATTAGAATTTTTAAATTTCTGTTATATGCATTTTTCACATTCTTTCGAAGCCTTGTAATTTTCCCTGCATAACAAAGCTTAAAGCAAGGAGCATCATGCGGACATGTATCATATGGTGGAAGTGAAACACTTGCGATAGCTCCCATTTTTATATTTCCCGGGGAGATTGATACCTTTGAATCCTTAATTTGTTTATTAATAATTTTAGGCATATATACCTCCTTACATAAAAAAAGGACGATTCCTCGTCCGTTTACCTACTTCTATATAATTGTGCATTCATCTAAGAACTTCGTAGTAATTTCCGTTATGATGAATGAAAGTACCGTAGCAGTCCATATCTCTTCCGTATTTTTCATAATCGAAATACATTTGCAATCCTTCTGGAATCATATCTAAGATTCCGCACTGTTCACAGTATTCCTCCGCAACGTCTGTCATATCAGAGCAATTCCAGTAAACTATAACGTTGTCTTTGCAACTTAACGCTTCCTCAAAGTCATATCCATAGGATAATAGCGCATCAATTATTTCCTTGTCATAGCTTCCGAGACAGTCTAATTCCTCTGCCATCTCATTTAATTCATAGATGTTGTCATATTCCCCGACGGAGATACACAGGTCACTTTCATAATCCGTGATGAACCATTCCTCGTACTGTTCATTAATCTCAATTGAACGAAAAGCATCTGCAAAATCGTCATACACAGGAAGGTCGATCCACTTACCAACCAATTCGCCCTCGTTGTATTTCCCGAGATTTGTTAAGAAAATTCTAAACATGATATTTGCCTCCTTTATTTTGTTTTTTGTTTGCATACTACACAAATCTATGACCCCGAAAGAAAATTAATAAAAGAAAGGAGTGTAAATTACTGAAAAACAAACAAAAACTTAATACGTATCGGGGTCATAGATTTATATGCATACTAATAATATTTACGGTCTCGTAGTATAGATGATCATCCGGGTAAGGATCCGCCTTCCTGGGATACAGCAGTCGATGATTGTGTCTGAACTTGACACAAATCATTTTGTTGCAAATTAATTTTACCTTTTGTACAGAAAGAGTGGACTTTTATAGGAAAAAGTAAGGTATTTGTGTTGCAAGTTCGGAGTTGGTGTGTTAATAACCTCAAATGCAATACATCGCTCTTCCTTCTTCGAGCTCACTGGCGTTGCGGCGGGCCTTGCCAGAGCGTATCCTCTTCTGCTCAAGGTGTTACTTCCGCTAACAGCAAAAGCATTGCGAAAACGCAATCATCACCGTAAATAAACTTTAATACCTTGTTTTCATATCTATTTTGATTTCCGTTTGAGCAAACTGGAAATCGAAATACTCGTGTAGCCTGTTATCAATTACTAATTCGTCAAAACATTATTGTTTTGATTGTCGTAGACGATATAAACAATAATTTTTGCGAATTAGTAATTTCAACAGGCAATGAGTTCCCAATGAATTACTCTCGCTAACAGCGGGAGTAGTAACTATGTACTAATCTTCATATGAAAACTAATTAATTGTTGTAATTAAAAAAGGAATTCCACGTTCTGTAATTCCTCATTAACCTCTTCTTCATTTGATGCAATTTCAATTTCATCCTCGTAGAAAAACCAAGGGCCTTCTCTCGGATGTTCAAACATTTCTACATGGTACATATGGAAATTGTTATCAACTTTAACAATTTCTCCACATTCTCCGACGAGTTTTCCATATTCCTCTGTCCAATCATGGCATCCTTTTCCGATAACAACAACATTATCTCCTTCTTGATACTTCAGTTTTGATACGCCTCCTTCCCACAATAATTTTAGGCACGTTCCTCGTACCAATCAAAATCCATACCGTTCCAAATTTCATAGTCAAAATCCTCGTTATCAAAATTGATTTCATCCCAATGTTCAGATATATATAAATTGACTTCCGCGATTGTTTTTATATCGTCAGGAATTTCAATTTCTCCAGACACACTCACAGCCGGATATGCGCATACTTGAACCATCATATTTAAATTCCTCCGTTAATTAATTAAAAATGAGAGATCTGTTTCAATAATATTGGACGCAGAGTTATCCTCTTCGACCAGCTCGAGCCCTCGTTCTTCCCAAGTAAAATAAAGACCACGTAATTTATATGTTGGATACTTGTCGGCTTCAATGCTTGGAAAGACTTTGTAAATAGTTGCTGTTTGTCCGACAAAGTCCTCCATCCCGTGTACCCACCCAGGGCCGTATGGTGGCTCAAAATCTTTTCCGCTTAAGATAATGACCTCATCGCCAACTTTAAACATTGGCGCTCTTATTCCTTCGGAATGCATAATGTCCGCTCCTTTCTATCCGTGCAACTGATGATGAATCATTGCTTTAACATCAACTTCAAACTTGCTGTTGATATTGGATATTAATTCCTCAATCGTGTCTCTCTCAACAGATGTGTAATAACTTCTTAAACCTTCCATTACCTGAACATCGTTCAAGTCCCAAGGTTTCCCGTTCTTGCTGTCGAGAATGTAGTTTGTTAACATTGCTTTGAATTCTCTTTTTCTCTTGTGCCCGACTGTAATTTCATTATTTGCATTAATCATTAGACCAAGATTCCAATTCTGTCCTGCGGATGATCCATATCTTGTTTTCTCATCTTTGAGAATATACGGAGCATTAAACATTCGCATGGACGCTCTTAAATCATTTACGATTTCTTGAATGTCAAAATCATATCTAGATGAAATTAAAAAATCGTCTGCATATCTAGTGCAAACGAAGTTTGATTTCTTATTCCTTAGTGTTCTGTTGAATTCAAAATCAATAGGAATCATTATTATATTTGTTAATGTCGGGCTGAGTGGTGTTCCCTGAGGAAGGCCACCATCTAAAAAACCAAGTTCAATTGCCTTGGTTAATTCCTCTTTTCCAGATTCCCAGGAAAGGATTTCCGAAAATGGATAGATTAAACTCAACATTCTCAAAGTAAATTCCAACGTTGTACTTCCGAAGAAATTTGATAAGTCGAGTTTTCCATACCATCTTGATTCGTTTTTCTGATGCCTTTTTAATGCTTTGATTGTACTTCTATTCTTTATATATGCAAATGCCGAAGTATGATAAAGCGCATTGCAATCCTTTATAAGAATGTCTTTTAAGTCACTCAGCGCTTTCTTTAAGTCCTCGTTTGGAGCATCGATTCTGCGAAGCCCACCAGATTTTTTTGGAATGAAAAACGTATGATATAAATTCCTGCGCTCTTCAACTCTCAAAAACTCGTATCTTTCGTTGAAAGCGTGCAGCTTGTTAATCATTTTTGTGATATTCCCTCGATAATTTACTGGAATATTTTCAAACACAAATGTTCTTGTATTAGTTCCGTCTCCATTAATATGAATCGGCTTAACATTCAGAGAAAACAACAATTCCTCAATAGACATTTGCCGAATTTTTGGCGACTGTCTTACTGTTAAATATGTCATAGCTACTCCTTTCTTTCCACGATCACATGTATGTTTAAACCAGATCAACCGGACCGTCCAGCTGCCTCCCTACGGCTGTGACCAGTGAAGTTTGTTGAATTTCAGAAGAGGAATACAGGTTTGATGCTAGATAGTTAGTTGATTTAGGTAAAAACCTTATTACTTTTCCGAGATTCGAGTACTTCCTGACCTCTTAAGGGAGCGAAGTTCTGCAGTTTTATCTGCCTGGCAGGAGAAGCTCAGGGCTCTCTCCTCCTTATTCTTCTGCTCAAGGTGTTACTTCCGCTAACAGCAAAAGCATTGCATGGTCAGTGCAATCATCATCGTGGTTTATTGTTTTAATTAATATACTTCTAATGTCATATCAAACGCATCCATGAGGACGAGCGTTTTAATTGGTTTTCCGTTCCAGAAATTCATGAAGTTGGAAACCCCGTATGAACTTATGATTCTAATTGTTGGGCATACGGATAATGTAGTGTTACATGCTGAAACAGGCGTTGTTTCCTTTGCTTCCTCGTCAGTGAAATTCATCGAGTTGAGAAGGTTTTCCCGCTGAGAAGCAATGTTCCAGTCTGCAGCATAATGTTGTGCGTCCGTAAGTCCGGTTCTAAAATCGAAAACCGCCAGTACGTTCTTGTTTAGTTTGTTTGACATCACAATTTCTCTTCTTGTCTTTATACTATCTACACACATAAAGACATATCCGTCGAGCTTTTCCCCGTTCCAACCTTTCGGTTTCATTTTGATTTCCGTAATCTCAGGATTGATGCTCATAATAATATCTGCAAGTGCTTCAATCTTAGGCTGTCCGATTTGTGACTCGACAAAAATCTGATTTGCAATATTGTGAGATTCCACTTTATCAAAATCCCACAACACGAAATTCTTCAGCCCTAATCTGGCCAGCATTTCCGCAACTGTGGCCCCAATAGAACCACAACCAACAATATGAATTTTTTCTTTGTGTGCCTCAGGTTTAAAAACCTCATAACTCTTTGCTAAATTCATTACCGCACCCCTTTCTTTTAATAATAACCATATCCATAATACCCGGATCTTTTCTTGCCCTTCCTGCGATAGTAATAATCATCATCGTCCCAGTCGTCATCATCATAAAGCTCATCAAAAGCTTCACGCATTTCCTCTTCTTCTGTTTTCTTTTTTGACGTTGTTGTCGCTGCTGCATTTTTTGAATATGTTTTCGTGTAGGTTGTTTTGTTCTTGACTTTTGAAGTCGCATCATTTAAAAACGCTCCAACACTAAACTCTTCCGTGTCAACGATGACATCTTTTGTGCCGAAAAAGATGTTTTTCGCCATATCAAAAATCCTGACAGTAAATTCCAACTTCTTATTCCAAATCATAAAAATCCTGAATGCGTCGCCGCTTAAGTTTTCCAAAACTGCCTCGACTTCTTTATCATCTGTACCAGAAGGATTCGTAGACATATTCACATGAGAATGACAGTCGCATCTTATATTCTTAAGTTCCTCGATTGGCAATGTGTTAAACCACTCGAGTCTTTTTTCATCATCGGAATCAACTGTCACGCCAGTTACTTCCTGAGGAAATACCAGGATGTCGTCGATGATATACAAATCGTCGTCAAGTTCCCCCTCTCTATGTGCCGTTCCGTACCAGCCAACCTCTTTATCAAAGGTCATAATCAGGGAAAGCATTTTTGCATAAGCAATCGGACTGAATAGCACCGTTGCTTTTCTGTCAATTTCTGGAAGTTTGGCGGTAAACTTAAATTCTCCGCCAATCATTTTCGTATTCCGCATCTTGGTCATCATTTCTTGCAACAAACCCTCGTGTTCCTCTGTTAATTTAATCAGCCTGCTCATTCTCGCCTTCTCCTTTCGAATCAATCCATTTAATTGCCTCGGTTAATGTTACCCGAGTTCCATCAGGAAGCTCAAAGCATTTCCTTCCTTCGCAATTGTCATATACAATCCATTTTGTCCATTTTTCCATTACCGCACTGTCTTCGAAGTTTATATTTCCCGCTGACTGCATTGCGATTTCAATTGCAAACTGGAAGTTCTGACTTCTAAGTGCTTCCGCAATATCACCTCGGAAACCTTCGATGCATCTGTAATAATAAATATGCGGATTCGGCATATAATCATTTTTAACATCACCAAGACTGTCTCCGCTTACCGCATCTAAATGTCCATCTGAGCTGAGAACATAAAGCCCGGTCATTGGAACGGAAATTGTTCTCTTCTCAAATATTTCCGTGAATAATTTCTCGATTAAATCTGAATGTTCGTCATTTAAATATCTGTAAAGGAGTGAACTACGATTATGTAACGCATTTTCCATCGCTGTCTCATTCCACGAATCAAGATATTTATCAACCGCAAATACGATTGTTTCGTCTCCTTCTGCTCTTAAGAAGCGAAGGTCTTTATAGTTATCAAACATATCTCTGATTCCGAAATTTCCTTCCTTCTTCATAATTCCGGATCTAATACCCTCAAGCATTGTCATAACTTCTCTTTGCCTTCTAGTCTTTTGAGCAATCTGTTCCATAAGATTATCAAGGTCGTTATTGATGATGCGAATTTCATCCGTGTATCTTCTTTCACTTCTTCTGTCTAATGCAGTCTCGAAGGATTCCAGACAGTTTCTAATTGCCTGTCTTCTGAAATCGTATAATTCTGCATATTTATCAATACACTTTTGATATTCATCATATTTGCTTTCCGCAATTGAACGGATAAGGTTTAAATCAAGTTCCGATAATTCCTTTTTCTCTCCTGATGGATCGAAATACCAAGGCAAAACATTCAGAAGTGTGCATTGAACCGCATGATAATAACGAATTGTGGTGTCTGTAGAACGCGGCGTTTCAAAGATAATGAATGATATTCTTTTT
>AUXO011186233.1_pt1 | contig 14634 bp, 12 predicted proteins | sample 768731 | NCBI WGS metagenome assembly AUXO01 (sample SAMN02715735, study PRJNA202380) | gut metagenome | biome: sheep rumen | host: Ovis aries | place: New Zealand: Palmerston North | reverse complement strand
TAAAGACGAATACGGAAATTCTACTATAATGACATACGCTTTAGATGCTGTTTTTATGTTGATTTCGGGGCTGGTTGCCGTGAAGATTTTTATTCCGGTAAGAACGCAACAACTGTTGGAAAAGAGAAAAGAAACATTAAAACTGCAGTTTAGAGATTTTTTGGAAGATTTGTCTACTTCTCTATCGACCGGTAAGAATATAGATAATGCATTTCTGTCAGCTGAGGAGGATCTGAAGAATCAATATGAAGAAGGTGCATTTATAGTCAATGAAATCAAAACAATCAATGCCGGACTCAGAAATGGTGCTATAGCGGAGGAACTGATTGAAGACTTTGCAAATAGAAGTGGTTGCCAGGAGATAAAAGACTTTTCTAACACTTTTAGTGTCGGCTACCGTAAGGGAACAGATATTCGAGATGTCGTTAGGAAAACAAATGAGATATTGAGTGATAAGATGAGTGTCAAACAGGATATTGAAACAATGGTCACAGGCAGCAAGATGGAATTAAATTTGATGCTATTGATGCCGATAGGGATGATTGCAATGATGAAATCCATGAGTCCGGATTTCGCAGCTAATTTTGCAACACCAACAGGCATGATCTCAATGTTAATCGCAATTGCCTGTTGCGGCGCAGCATATTTGATGGGTAAAAGAATTCTTGATTTTAAGATTTGAGGAAAAGCCTTATGAGTAGAACACTTACATTAACAGACATTATCGTGGTATCTGCGGGCGTGTTAGTTTTATTGTTTTGGTTTATCCTCTACTTTAAGGGAAAGAAAAATTGGAAATTATTCATTGGCCTTGATCCGGTAGACTATCCTCTTAAGGAACTATACTTTGTTGGTTATGCGTTTACAGAAATGCTTCATTTTTCTTATCATGGCAAGAGCGATAGAAGAATCAGAAAATATCTTTATATATTATATGGGCAGAAATATGTCGACTATTATATAAGGGCGATCTATTCTCAAAAGGTTACGATGGCATTGACAATACTAACATTTGCATTACCGATATACTGCTTTACGCAACAACTAATACTTGTAGGATTTGTGATAGTTGCAGCTGGGGTAGCATATTATTACTATGGAACCACATTGCCGGAGAAAATTCAAAAACGATCAGATGAAATGATGTCTGATTTCTCAGAAGTAATCTCTAAATTGGCGCTGCTCGTAAATGCTGGAATGACGCTTCATGAAGCCTGGGAAGATGTTGCGAGATCTGGAGAAGGAGAAATCTACAAGGAAATGCAGGCGAGCGTGGAAAACATGAGAAATGGTATGGCGGAAGTTGATGCTATTTTTACTTTTGGCCAGCAATGTATGGTCCCTGAGATTAAAAAGTTCGCTTCAACAATTATAACCAGTTTCAAACGAGGCCAAGATGATTTACAGCAGATGCTGATGCAACAGAGTAAAGAAGTCTGGGAAGAAAAGCAGCAGATCATGAGAAGAAAGGGAGAAATTGCCAACAGCAAATTATTGATCCCAATTGTATTAACATTCATAGGTATATTAATAATGGTTATTGTTCCCATATTCAGTAGTATGGGCGCATAACTATATTGATATAAATCTTAGAGGAAAGGAGGTAGAAACATGCTCGATGTATTAGACGCTCTTTATCTTTCTGCAATGATTCATCTCAACGCTTTTATCAGAGATGAAAAAGGTGCAGTTGACCTGGTAACAGTTGTTGTCCTTATTGGCATTGCTCTTGCTCTTGCAGTAATTTTTAGACAGAGAATTGGTAATCTTTTGAACACTTTGTTTGATTCAATTGACCAGAACGCGGAAAGCGTTGTTAGTTAATCATTGTTTTTTTGTAACATTATAACCTGTTTCGGGTTAGGGGTTCCTGGCCTGAAACAGGATATTTGAAAGGAACAAGACTTAGCCTTACAAAACCGTAATCTTAAGGGTGTGGAGATGAAACAGACGATAAATGTGTTTAACAATAATTCGGAAAAAGGTGCGGTTACTCTTATTGAGGCTGTAATTATATTCCCGATTATGTTCATAATTGTGTTCATCTTGATCATGGCAGGAAATGCTTATTTTCAGAAATCAAGGGTTGAGCGAGCGGTCATAGAATGTACTTTAGATGCAGCCGCACGAAGCGCAAATCCTTTACTTGGATATGTTATTAATAATGACACAGTTCCAGAAGGGACTAATGATGTAGAGATTTATCCATATCGCTATATATTTCCCGGAGAGATCAATAATATCAAAGGAAGAATGGAATCTGAGTTAAATGATCGGATTAATGGTATGAGTTCTATTGCGTTTAAAGGAATGGAGCCGAGGGATGTTTCTGTTGACATGGCCCTAAACTGGTATGTGATTGCTTCCTATATTGATACCAGATGTAGTTTTAAAATAGAATTGCCTATCAGAATGCTATTTGAACATAACAATGTAGCATTTAGATTTGATATACATCTTAATGAACCAATAGGAGATGCTCCTAATTTGATTAGGAACAGTTCTATGGTGCAGGATTTTATTGAGAGAAGCGAGTTTGGAAAACGCCTTGAGGAAACTAGGAATAAAATAGACGAATATGCTAAATATCTAAGATAAAGGACATATGCTATGAAAAAACTGCTATTTACTTTTAAAAGAGAAAATAGAAAAGAAAAAATGCACCATAGAAACAAGGGGGCTGTGACAGTTTTTTTGACGCTTGTATTAGTGCCGACCATAGTATTTGCAGCAGTGTTTACCGATGTTAGCCGGGTTCAATACAGCAAAGCAATGGCACAATCTGCGGCAGATCTTGCATTGGATTCGTTAATATCTAGATATGATGAAGACTTAGAACAATACTATGGAATGGTCGCATCATGTCAAAATATTGAAGATTTTTATAGCAAAACTACAGACTACTTTGCAGGAATGATGCGTGCAGAGGGGATAAGTGATGCCAATGTAGCCCAGTTTATAGATTTTATGCATAATTATGCAACAAGTGGAAGTGTGAGGGACTTCCTTAAAACTGAATTAGATACAGCAGGAATAGATATTAGCGATATGGACTCTCAATTAGATGGAAATGCTGCCTTAATAGAGGACGAAATTGTTGAGTTCATGAAGTATAGAGGTCCAATAGAAATCGGCAAAAAGTTAATCGATAGGTTTTTAGAAGATGGCGACAAAAACGTTATGGGAGATTTAGATGATGCTTCCAGAAATGAGCCTATTGTAGAAGCAAAACAGGCATTTGCAGAAGCCCAGAGCAAGTTTTTGGAAGAAGCATTCTATACTTATCTTGCAATACGAGCTTATCAGAAAGCATATGATGGGGAAATTGGAAGTGGAGATGAGATACATATTCCCGATCAGCAAGTCTATAACTCGCTGGAAGAGGACACAAAGAAAATTTGGGATGACTATAAAGAACTGACAAGATTGTTGACTAATTATTACATTTGTTCCGATGGGGTTGGAACCGCTAAAGACTTGGCGGATAATATCCCGAATTATAGTATCAATTGGGATGAATATGACAAAGATGAGATAGGAACAAAAACTACAGTTGATGGTCAGGATAAATACTATATATACCTCGGAACATATGATGATATTTACACAAATTCTGATTATGAAGGAAAAGTGGATTCTATCACAGAAGCTGCTGCGTCTATACGTGATGCAATTGATTCGGTTCAGAAACCAACGGATGACTCTGACATAGATGAAGTAGTATATCTGATAAAATTAAAAGAAGCACTTGATGAACAAAATTCCAACTTTGATACGATCAGAAATGATGGCAAGGCTCTATTGACACTGTATGGAAAGGCGGTGGCAGCGTTGGAATGTGAAGAAGATCCCGATGCACAGGAGCCTTTGCCGGCGGAATGGGTGGCAAATTTAGAAACGGAGAGAGATAGAATATATGCATGTTGGGATGCATTCTTAAGTCCACGTAGAGATGAAACACAGCATGATTCTGGTTATAAAACAAGGATTAAAAAGTTTATCTCATTAGCGGATCGTGTTAAGGATAATATTGAGAATGAAAAGTATACATTTACAAGTTCTTATCTCGGCAGAGAAGATGTTTCTCCTTCTGAATTCTTGAGCGAATCCGGTCCCAAACTGGATAAGCTTAGGACAACACTCCAGAAAAGATACGATGAATTAGTAAATGCTCTTGGGCCGGGAGAGATTAGTGTTGCTGGAGAAAAAAAAGAAGTTGTACCTATTATGAAGTTGCTTGATCTTTACAATGATTATATAAAAAAGACTGATGAATGGGGGTCTGCAGCGAATGGAGAAACAACAGATTATGCATACCAAGAAAGAGAACACTATGATAATGTGAAACAGGGAAAACCAGAAGACGGAGGAGATAACACAGCGGTAGATGCGACAGCAATAACTTTTTCGGAAAATGAAGACTATATGACTAGTGAAAATCTAGTCGAATTGAAGGATCGTTTAACAGCAATAAAAGATGACATGAAGGCTACAATCGATGCAATAGATAATTTCAAATATGGCGGCACATCAATAGCCGACATATCTTCCATGGAAACTCTAATAACCGTTGCATCAAGCGTTATACCTTCGATGAGCGATATTAGCATAAGTGTTAACAATGAAAAAGCCGCTGAATACTTTAAACAATTAATAGCGCCGGAAAAGGAAAGTATTTACAAAGCACCAACAATAACAGATAAAAATAATCCGGATTTATCGAAATCACCTCCAAAAATATATGAATTCTTTTGGCTGTGTTTTCATGAGAATGAAGATGCAATAGAACAAGAAATCTCGGATAACACAAAACGAACTGATGAATGGAAAAAGCAGAAGAAGGAAACAGAGGAAAAAGCAAAAAAGGCTGATTTGAGCGACGCAACTCTGAATGGACACGGAGAATCTACCTTGGGGGCATCAGGTACACATGGAGGAGGCACGTTAAATCCGATATCTGCATTGGCTACCATTCTCACAACGATTAATGATTTTTCAAGCGGGGGGACACAAATACGTGACAAACTTTACGTAATTGAATATGTGATGGATATGTATAGTTATTCTTCTTTTAACACTGAAGGAAAACGAAAGCTTGCGGGTGATGATACCACATATAAAGAATTTGACAGTTATAATGGAAATTCTGAATGGGAAAATGAAGAACTAACATTTCCAGATAATAAGTCATTGACTAATCGTATGATCAACAGTACAAACAATCAGTTTAATTTGGCGGAAACAGAGTATGTAATATTTGGAAGCACAGATATGAAAACTTGCTTAGAGAAATCGTATACAGGAATATATACGATAAGAGCTCTATTAGATTTGGTGTCGGGATTTGCAAATTTCTATACATCGTCAGATCCTGATAATCTAAATGCAACACTAATAAATGATGTGGCTATTGCAATTGCAGCTGCATCTCAAGGAGTAATACCCGTGCCGGCCACTAAATCTATACTGATTACCGTACTCAGTGCTTTTGAGGCGGCGAAAGACTTAGAAGTGCTAAAGAAGGGCGATAGTGTTCCTTTATACAAAACTACATATAAGGAGTGGTATTGTGCATTCAATAGTGAAGGGAATAAAGATGGATCGTTTGGAGAATCTTCATTAGAAATCAAAAAAGAGAAAACAGGATTGTTTTATAGTGATTACATGTATTTGTTTTTAATGATGAATACTTCAAATTATGAACCGATGCTTAGACGAATAGGAGATCTTGTAGAAGCGAATATGAGGCAGACGGAAGGAAACAAAAACTTTGATTTAGAAAAATCTTACTGCTTCTTTAAAATGACCGGTCATGCCAAAGTAAAACCATTAATGCTTACATTACCAATTGTCCAAAGCTATGGAACGGGTAATCTACTAAATAGTGATTCCTGGTGTTCCTATGATATTAAAGTTGTTCGAGGATACTAAAAGAAAGGAAATGAAAACCATGAATGTGACAAAAATGTTTGTTGTTTTAGTAACTATTATGGTGTTATGCGCAGCTTGTTCAAAAAAAGAGAACCAAAATGAAGTTGCAGAGACAACACAAGAATCAACAGGTTCATCTGAAAAGGACGAACAGAAAGAAGCAGTTGAAGATACTAATTTAGGTAAAGATGTTACAAAGGAAAACTTTAGAGATTTTCCGACTTCTGATGAGTCTATATTTAGCGTTAAAACAACGGACAATGGAATTGAAATAAACAGTTGCAAAAGAGATATAAATGACAGAGTAATTGTTGTTCCGGAAACAATCAATGGAAATAGAGTTGTAAGTATTGGCTTTGGGGCGTTTACGGAAATAGAAAATGCTGAAGCAATTGTATTACCAGATACAGTGGAAAGAATTGGTGATGGGGCTTTTACGGGCTGTGAAAAACTGAAATATGTATATTTAGGTACAGGATTAAAGAGTACAGGTGATGCAATGTTTAACTATTGTAACTCTCTAAAAGAGATAGAGCTTCCGGAAGGAATGACAACTATGAATGGGAGAATTGCTGGACGTTGCTCAGGGCTAGAAATTATTACAGTACCCGCAACCGTTACGGAGATAAAAACGGGAATTATCAGTGTTCACGAGTTTGAAGGTGTGATTAGAACACCGGCAGGTTCAGAAGCAGAAAAATACGCTATAGAACACGGATTAAAAGTCGAAAATTATTAATTATCAGGAAGGTTAAGAATATGACAGGGAGTTTTAAGAATAATCAACCGATAATGAACTCAAACAGCAATGAACATGGGGCAATCATTATTGAGGCGACAGTCTCTCTGTCCATTTTTATGTTTGCAATATACATTGTCCTATCAATTGTCCAGATTTGTTATACGCAAGAAAGAATTGCGGTTGCTTTAAATAGCGCAACAAAACAAATGGCGCAGTGCTCACATGTTTTGAGGGCGACTGGAGTAGATAAAATAGTATCAGGAAATGATGGGTCAACTACACAAATTGCAAACAAAGTTGCGGAATTCTTGAAAAGCTTGGGAGGAGAACTGGCAGACATTGAACTTGTTCCAGAAGAATTATCGGGTTTTGTTACAGATGCGGGTGGTGCATTGGAAAATGACAGCATTATGGATGTTATTAGAACTTCTGGCGCAGATGGGATTATCAAAGTATTAATGGAAAAAAACTTGTCGACTGATGGTTGCTCTGGATTGGATGACTTTAATGCAAGACATAATGTTGAAAATATGGAATTCATAGGATCTAATTACATCGAAAACGGGCGAAATATTTATATGAAGATTAATTATGATATTAGAGTTGTTCGCTTGCTGAATTTCGAAAGAGTGTTTCACTTAAGTCATGGTGCTTATACAGAAATCTGGTAATGCAAGGGAGAAGTAAAATATGAATTACTTGATTGTAATTGGCTGTGCTCTCTTTTTTGGCATATTCAGCACATTGTGTTTACGGTCTGTTTTGGAATATGGTATGTCTACAGGTCAAATCATGGACAAAGCGCTATATCTTAACGATGAAGAGATTAACCAAGCTATGGAGAGAGATAATCAAGAGCGTTTTTCTACGGAAGACTATATCAGGTATTTTTCTCTTGTGTGTATTACTGGAATTGCAGTATCTGTTTTTGGGGTTTGGTATTATCAACAGAACCTTCACTATGTAGTCTTAACAACGGCGATTATATCTATACTATGGGCTTGTAGCTGGTATGACAAACAATATCAGCTAATACCTAACAGAGTATTGTTGTACGCCTTGATTCTCAGAGTAATGATATTTGCTGTTCAAATTGCTATAAACCCTGCCGAATTTAAATACTTTCTTCTTTCATCAGTGATTGCATCAATGGCATTGATGGCAGCAGCTATGCTATGCAGACTCCTTTCGCCGAATTCAGTCGGTTATGGAGATGTGAAATTGCTAGGAGTATTGGGACTTTATATGGGAGTCAATCATGTGTGGAGTCCGATATTTATGACACTAATACTGCTTTTTATAGCAGGAGTATACTTGCTTCTATTTAAGAAAGCAGATAGAAAAACGGAAATTCCGTTGGCACCCTTTTTACTGGCAGGAACTATTGCAGCTGCATTTTTAACGGGAGCTTGAGGAGGAATAATAATTGAAAGACAAGAAGAATCTATATCCAGTCCTGCTATTGTTTATAACTGCGATTTCAATCTATTATTTGATTCAATTCCGCAATGATGCAGGAACTAAATATGATTATTACTTATCTGAGGCTAGAAAAGCTTCCGAAGGAGGAGTGGAATCAACAGCACTGGAATACTATCAACAAGCAATAAGCCTGAATCCATCAGATGCACTCAGCTATGAAGTAGGGCAAATGTATCTTTTAAATGAAGATTATTGGAATGCGAAACGTTGGTATGAGCGAGAAATGCTCCCAAAGTATCCGCAATCGCCACTTACTTATAAACTTGGAATAGAACAGAGTATTGCAAGAGAAGATTATAGTGATTTGTTTGAAATCTACGTAAGTTGTAAAGAACAACAGTTGTCAGACGAAAACATAGAGGCTTTAGTTGAACCATTTGAGAATGAGTTTAAGCTGTCTGGATCATATGCGGCTGTTGGAGGATTCAGCAATATAGTTGCCTATGCACCAGTTTTTACTGAGTTTAATGGGTGGGAGTACATTGATATCGATGGAAGCAGTGTTATAAGTAAAAAATACCAGAAGGCAGGGGTGTTTTCACAATTTGCTGCAATTGTTGATGAAAAGGGAAAGCCATTTTTCATTGACAAAGAAGGTAATTCTGCTATTTCAGGGTCATATTTGTCGGACGCAAATGATAGCGTGGCAGGAATTACAGAATTTAGAGATTACAGTGATGACCTTATATTGGCTCAAAGTGAATCAGGATGGGGATATTATGATAGTAAATCATACAAACTGAAATATGGACACTATGCAGACGCGACACCCTTTTCAAATGGGGTTTCAGCAGTAACACGTGATGCGAAAAAGTGGGCGCTATTGGCCAAAGACGGAAATGAGATTTCGGGATATGATTATGATTCTATAGTCAGTGATTTTAAAGGCTTTATATGCAGGACAGATGCAGTTATTGTGGAAAAAGCAAAGTATTATTACTTGATTGATAAAGAAGGAAAAGCCATATCAAATCAGCGCTACGGAAGAGCTAAAGCTTTTAATGATGCCACTTTGGCGGCGGTAAATAAAGAAGGAAAATGGCTATTTGTAAATAGCGCAGGGGAAGAAAAGGATCTTGGAGATTTCCAAGAGGTGGAGAGCTTTTCGAATGGTTTAGCAGCTGTTAAAAACAATGGCATGTGGGGATTTATCGATATGGAGGGTAACCTTGTGATAGATTACCAGTTCGAAGAGACGACGCCAATGAGCAAGTATGGAACTGCATTTGTAAAGAAAACCAGTGGGAAATGGGCTTTGCTGAGATTTTATTATTACAAGTACAACAAATAATCTGATTTGAGAGGTGCGTATAATGGAATTATTGATTGAAAATGCTGGAAGATCCACATTTCTTGTTTATAAGATGCGAGAAAATGATGAACTCGATAGCATTGGCCTTGGGATGATAGAGAATAACAGTATTTCCGGTATATTGCCTATTGCATTGAATCATTACGATGATGATAGACGCCTGTCTTTCAATATATCGTCCCAGATCAGTTTGACAAAACTGTTAATGGGGAAGATTTCCAGAAAGAAAATACTTACTATTTTTATTAGTATATGTGATGCGTTTCTGGAAGCGGAGGATTATTTGCTGGAGGAAGGATATTTCCTTCTAGATAAGGATTATATTTATACTAATGCTTCCAATGGTGCAGCGAACTTGATATATTTTCCAATACTCAGGGATTGTGAGCCAGTTGATCTTCCTGCTTTTTTTAAAGAACTGATTTTTTCAATTCAGAGTGATCCGGATGAAAACTGTGATTATGTTGCAAAGATCATTTCATTTCTAAATTCAAAGGAAGGATTTGATTTAGTAAAATTCAGAGAAATGATCTACTCTCTTCGACAAGCAGATGGCAATGAGAATAGACACTATAACAATTCCGGGCATAGAAATTCCGTATCAAGCAGTGCTGTAAATTCAGTTGACAACAGACAGAAAGAACCACTGGAAACGTCTGACGGTCAGAAAAACAGTGATAATGGTGAACACAACTTTGATTTTGTTTATCCAGATTCTGATATTGAAAAAACGTTTTATGAAAATAAAAGCAGCAGTGATATTGGGAACCAAAAAGAAAAGAAGTCTTTATTTGGTGGATTATTTAAGAAAAAAACTGTGAAAACAGAAAAAAAACCCATATTTGGAAAGAAAACTGAAGTGGTAGAGGAAGAAATCCCGTCATTTAAGTTTGCAATTCCTGGTGAAGCAGCGTTTGAGCTTCCTAATAATAATGAGATTGATAAAAAAACAAAGTCGGAAAACAACAAATCTGATGAAAAACCGCAGTCATTTGATCAAGGAGTAAACAGATTAAGCCAACAACAAGCAATCAATCATTCTTCAAAGATATCAGGTCACCCCATTAAACCAAATGATAATACGTCATCAGAGGGATATACAATCATAGGTGGTGTAGATGACTTTGAGGATGAGAGTGACTTGACAGAACTGGATGTTCCTGGTATGGGAAATAAAAGCAAAGAGGATGATGTGTATGCACCAGCTACGTTATTACGAGTCAGTAATAATGAGAGGAAATTAATATCAGGAAATATGCTTCGAATAGGACGCCAAAGAGATGCTGTCGACTTTTATGTCTCTGGCAATAAATCAGTATCACATGTACATGCTGACATAATAAAAAAGAACGACAAGTATTATATTTGCGATATGAATTCAAAAAATCATACTTACTTGAACGGAATGGAACTTGTCAGTGGTCGTGAATATCAATTACACACAAATGACAGAATACGATTGTCAAATGAAGAATTTGTCTTTTCTGAGTAATGAATTTGCCCGGGCAGCTGCTCGGGCAATATTTAATGAAGTAATCGAAAAAAGAGTTGATTAAAAGCTGAAAGAAGTGCTGTCAATGAAAAATGAATTAAAACTGGTAAGAAGGCTGGCGGTGAATGACATTAAATCAAGATACTCATCTTCAGTATTCGGTATTATTTGGGCATTTATATTGCCTTTGATTACGATACTCGTTTTTTGGTATGTTTTTCAGCTTGGATTTAAGAATCTCCCGGTTGGAAATGCTCCTTATATCCTATGGTTTTCAGCAGCATATGTACCATGGATTTTTTATAGTGATGTTATAATTCTTGGCAGTAACTGTTTTATTGAATACAACTATCTTGTTAAAAAGATTAAATTCAAGATTGCTTATATTCCATTAATAAAACTATTTTCTGCATTGTTTGTACATGTGTTTTTTATCGCTTTTCTTTTTTTTATGTTTTGGATATACAAATATCCAATCACATTATATAGTTTTCAAGTTTTTTACTACTCATTTGCGCTATCGATGTTTTCACTAGGGCTCTCTTATTTATTTGCATCTATTACCGTGTTTTTCAGAGATACGTCATCGATGATCAACATCATCATACAAATAGGATTTTGGGTTACTCCGATACTATGGGATGAAAATTCAATGGTCGATGATCATGTCCGCTCGGTTTTAGCATTAAATCCCATGCATTATATCATTAATGGCTATAGGGACAGCCTAATCTATCAAAGAACTTTTTGGGATAATGCTTCAGAAACAGTTTACTATTGGTGTTTTACTCTGCTTCTTTTTGTGTGTGGAATTATTTTTTTTCGGAGACTTAGTCCGTATTTTGCAGATGAGGTGTAAGAATGCGTCCAGTTATAGATGTAAATAATGTGAGAAAGGAATATCCTCTCTATAAAAAGAAATCGGACAAGATTAAGGAAGCGCTTTCCATAACGGGGAGAAAATATCATATTGATTTTGAAGCCTTAAAAGATGTCAGTTTTAGTGTAGAGAAAGGAGAGTGTGTGGGTATTATCGGGTTAAATGGTGCCGGCAAATCCACGTTACTTAAGATACTGACAGGGGTAATCAAACCAACTTCTGGAAACGTGAGCATTCAAGGTAAAATTGCTGCCCTATTGGAACTTGGAGCCGGTTTCAATCCAGAATATACAGGATTAGAGAACATATATCTCAATACAATGCTCATGGGCTATTCAAAAGAGGAGACTGATGAAAAGATTGACGAAATACTACAGTTTGCTGATATCGGAAAGTTTATTTATCAACCAGTTAAAGTTTATTCTTCAGGTATGTTTGTGAGATTAGCTTTTGCAATCGCTGTAACAGTAGATCCTGATATTTTAATTGTTGATGAAGCTTTGAGTGTAGGGGACGTTTTTTTTCAGCAGAAGTGTTACAACGTGATCAGGGAGTTTGCACAAAGATCTACAGTTTTAATAGTATCGCATGACCTGAATTCTATCACAAAGTTCTGTAAAAGAGTATTACTTCTTCATAACGGGGTTTTAATCTTCGACGGTGATGCACGGGAGGCGGTGTCTGAGTATTACAAAGTGAAGCAAGGGAGTGTACTCAATGAAGGAATAAAGAATCAATTAACTGCTGAATTCACTGCAGATTATCTAAATAGGTTTATTGAGCCAGATAAATGGCAGTACAGCGGAAGGATGGACGTTGTAATTGAACGCTATTATTACCAGATAAATGGGAAACCTTTTGCGGAATACTGTGAAAAAGGTAATATCCTTTCTATAAAACTTATGGTTAGGACTAACGAGAGAATTGAGAACCTAATTGTTGGTTATCAAGTTTTGGACAAATATGGGAATGAAGTATTTGGAGAGACGTCTATTACTTCCGGAAGTGAAAAAACGATCCTCGAACCGAGGACGAGTATTATATCATATCATGTCAAATGGCCCGAAGTAAGAGAAGGAGATTATTTTATTACTTTGGGAATAGGAGCCGGTTATGATGTGCTCAATCAGGTTGAGCAGTGTTGGATTAATCAGGCAATTCATTTGATCAATACAACAAACGGAAAGCTTATTTATGGGCTATTTAATAATCCGATCGAAGGATTCGACATACAGAAGGTATGAGTATGAAAAAAGAATGGATATATCATAAACCAGTGTTTCAATGTGACGAGATAGATAAAGTGCTTTATCAGTATTCGCCATGGGCGGGATTAAGAGGCTTTGCATACGATTATCTGGCAGCATCAAAACCTGGCAAGGTTGTTGAATTGGGAAGTCATTATGGCTGTTCATCCTTTGCCTTTATGCAAGCAATAAAAGATGAGAATTTGCATTGTTCATTTTATGCAATCGACACTTGGAAAGGAGATGCGTTTACAAAGAATGACTACCAGGAGGATGTTTACAGTGCTTATAAAAAAGTTCAGGAAACGCTCTTTCGTGATATAGACGCGTACATGGTAAGAATGACCTTTGATGAAGCAGTAGGCGAATTTGAGGATCAGTCGATCGACTTGTTGCATATTGATGGATCTCATATGTATGAGGACGTTAAGCATGATTTTCTGACCTGGCTCCCTAAAGTAAAAAAAGATGGAGTTATTTTTTTTCATGATGTCGGAAAGGATTTATTTCAGGGTGAGTTGATGGGCTCACATGTTTATTGGGAAGAATTGGCGAGCAGCTATCCGTATAGGATTGAATTGCCTTTCAGTTGCGGTCTCGGAATACTTATGTTTTCGCCATTTATTTATGAAGATTTGAAAAAAAGAATAGATGTTAATCACTATCAGGCGGAGATTAATATTCAGGATTCATTGAACAAGGCGGTTGTTAGAGAAAACTATTTTAAGATCAAAAGTCAGGATAAGTATATTGATGATCTAAATAAGCAAAAAGCGATACTACAGGATCATTTAGCTCGTTATAAAACTGACATGAAAAACAAAGACGATTACATTGAGGAACTTGAAAAGAAAAATGTATCACTGGCAAATGACCTCAAAGAAAAAGATAAATTCATACAAGGGCTGAATGAACAAATAGAAAGTTCAGAAAAACGAAAAGACCAATATATCGGAGAACTGGAAACCGCTATTTCTTCATGTAATGCACTGATCAAAACGAAAGATCGGTATATAAGTGAATTGGAACTTAATATCCAACAATTGAATGATTATGCAAATTCTAAGAGTAACTATATCGAAGAATTAAAGAGAGATATTGATGGCTTGAATGAGTATTCAAATCAAAAAAGAGTATATGCAGAAAAATTGGAGAAGGACATAAAAAGCTTGAACAATTATGCGGAATCAAAAGAAAAATATATTCAAGAATTAAAAGAGCAATTACAAAAGTCCAAGACTTTTTCAGATGATAAAGAAAGGTATTTGGCAAAGCTGCAGGAGCAACTTAGACAACTGAACGCTTATGCTGAACAAAAGAAATGCAGAGAAAGTGAACTGGAACGAGATTTAAAAGAGTTGGGAGAATTTGTAAAAGGTAAAGAAGAATATATTAGGGAACTGGAGTCTCATAATGCTGAGTTGAAACTGTTCATTCAAGGGAAAGAGAAATATATCTTGGAACTTGAATGTTGAGCGACGAATTTTGAGCGGCGCCGGCGACACGGTATTTGAGGATATTGCAGCCTGATCGGCGACAGTTTCTAAG
>AUXO018238688.1_pt1 | contig 14635 bp, 11 predicted proteins | sample 768731 | NCBI WGS metagenome assembly AUXO01 (sample SAMN02715735, study PRJNA202380) | gut metagenome | biome: sheep rumen | host: Ovis aries | place: New Zealand: Palmerston North | reverse complement strand
CAGCACCACCGACAGTAGCCGTAGTCTGAGTAAGGCTCTGAGCCGTCTTCAGAATCGCATCTCCACCCGAACTCGTAACCTCTTTAAATACCGAAGTTAAAGGAATGACCGAAGCTACAATAACTATGGACTCTATTCCTCTCGTTCCCGTAGCAGCGGCTAGGAGCATACCGTAGATAAAGGCATGGAAGGACTGTAGAAATATAGATCCAACAAGTTCCTTAAGAAAAGCACTTGTCATAGCCTTTCCAAATCTACCGAAATTAAATGCTATGATAAAGAGAGGGGATGTAATGGTAAGAGCTGCGATCACAAGTCCCCTGACTATATAAACGTAATTGACGTATATCTCTAAAATAAAGTATACGAACTGAATAACGACACCACTGAAGAGTACAGATGAAGAATGGATAGTACTAAGAGACCTTCCATCTGCGAACGCTCCCCATATACCTACAAAGTGATAATTCAGAAGCATCAGTACCCTTATCGCTCCCCAGGCAAAGCTTATAAAGAAGAGCGATATAAGAAGATTTTTCATCTCTTCCATAAGCGATACCCTTTCTACTACATTCGCTGTCGAAATATTCTTCTTTACTATCATCCTTACGATGATAAAGAACACGAGAGAGACTGCGATTGCGGAAAAGATAAGGAACATATTAAGGAGAATCGTTGACCAGTTCTTATTGAAAGTTCCAAAATAGAAAGCCGAAGAACCTCTTACTCCGTTATTAAATATAAGGTCTTCCATTGAATAAGTATCAATATATCCCGAAAGACCGGAGAGAAGGTTTCTGAAGAAGGATACGACAGAACCCTCAAGAGCCTCCATACTGTATAAATCTGCCTGGTTTGCATAGGTAATACCCTGTGAATAGAGAGTACCCGCTTCTACAAACAGATGTTCCCATGAAATATAAGTTGTGTCGTCAGCTCCACCATAGGTTTCAGCTATCTGATTATGTGAGCCGTCTTCCATTATTTCGTCAGGTTTGCATCCCTTATATCCCTTTTTTATCTTCCAGGGGAAAGAACCTCTACCTATAACTTCAGTAGAAGGATCATAGTTGTTTTTAGGAGCATACGTATTCTGATAGTTTCTACTCTGATCGATTGCAGAGATATTACAGTTATATTGATAAGAAGAACCCTTTACAGAAGGTTTATCTGAAAAAGTAACCGAAAATTCCGAACCAGAATCCGATGTATTTGATGGACCTTTTAATGTTCCTCCTGAGCGGATGGAACAAAGACCATATGCAGCATCTATCAGCTGATCTGTAGAAATATAGGACTCTCCATTATTTATAAAGAGAAGGGCACTGTTGAAGCCTTCTCCAAGTGTTTCTGCTATTTGATAAGCTCTATTGATGTCAGCAGAGTTTGCATCCATAGAAACATCTGCCGGAAATGTAAGTGCTAGAGTATAAAGTTCTTCGTCAACACTGTAAAATTCAGCTCCTTTTGACTTGATATACTTCTTTACTGGCGTATATACATCTTTATTAAATGAATCCATATAATTTATTGATATACGTCCATTATTACTTGTAGAAGCTTCAAATCCAGACTCTAAAGACTTAGAACTTGTAATCTTCGAGTTTTTCGATGCGCTTACTCTTCCTTTGTAATCATAAACACTGAGTCTATTAGAAGCTGAATCATCTATAAAATAATTATGCTCATAAAACCTCGAAAGCCTCTGAGCTTCTATCTCCTCTCCCGTATAGAAAACTACTGTTTTATAAGAGAAAGACATATCATCTATAAGACAGCATATAAAAGCATTCTGATGAGCAGCATTAGAAGGCCTTGAGATAAAGAAAAGCATTCCCAAAGCCAAAAAGCACGAAAATAATATTATTTTGTTCCTTATATACTTTCTAAGTGTCATAGGAACCCCCCTTTACTGCTCGGTATCATATTCCGGAGTATCCGTGAGATAATCCTTCGTTATCAGTTCGTCTTCAAAAGGAAAAGCATAAACATCGCATACAAAGGATTCCTTCTTTACCTTGATAAGAGTATCGCCACGTCCGGCACTGAGAAGAAACTCTTTTTCTCCGTCTGAAAGGATAAATCTGTCTCCTACTGCCTGGATATCTTCTGCCTCCTGTTTAAGGAACATCTTAACAGCTGAGTTTGACAGAACCGCAAGACCTTCCTGGCGAGCTACGAACTCTCTAAAGTTCTGAGAAGCACAGCAAAGCGAGCCGTTATACTTACGTATACGTCTTGCACAAGTTTCAAGGAACCTTGCTGTATAAGAAGAACCAGCAAAAGTCTGCTGAAGCATCATCCATGCCTCATCTACTACTACTCTCTTCTTGACTGTCACGTTCTTCTTCATGAACTTGTTCCATATCCAGTTAAGTACTATATGCATACCTATAGGACGAAGAGTCTCATCCTCGATGCCCTGAAGGTCGAAACGGATAACCGGAGTGTCGTTTATATTAAGACCACCGAAGTTAGTTTCACAATCAAACAGATCGAAGATACCGCCCTTTCCTTTGGTAAAGAGTGTAAGGAGCTTTTCAAAGCTCATTATCTCTTCTTTGTTAACAAGACTGTCGGCTTTTGCCTCCATGTAATCATGCAGTGCATTTTTAAAATCACTCATGGTAGGCATCTTTCTAAGTCTCTTATCATGCGTAAAGAGTCCCGTAGTCTTATCCATTATCTGCTCTTTGTCATAAAGGCTTTCGGGATCCGTAGTAAAGCCCTTGTCTGAATAAAGCTGCATAAGGACTTCTGAAATATCAGCCTGAAGAGGACCACTCAGAGTCTCTCCTCCAACTGAACCCGAATACATTACTGAGAAAAGGTTAAGAAGTTCCGAAATCTTTCCTTTTATATCTACCTTTTTTTCTCCCGTAGGAACACCGTTATCATCAACGATAACTTCCTCATCCAGATCGAAAGGATTCATCATGTTTTCTGATCCAGGAGCGATCTTTATGGTGATACCCGAAACCGCATTAGTTACCGGTCCGTACTCGTTTTCGGGATCCACGATAACAGTCCTTACCCCATCAAGAGTACTTCTCAGAGTAATAAGAGAGGTAAGATAAGTTTTTCCGGAACCGGATGCACCGGAAATAAAGATATTTGCATTTCCCAAATATGCCTTATTGAAGAAATTGATATATACGGGAGTCTTGAGAAGTCTGTTTCTTCCTATAAATATACCGCCCAGATGATTTATGTCTGAGTTGTAGAATGGGAAGAAGGCTGAGAGGGCTCCGGTATTAACATTTCGATAAAAATCATTTATCGAAGGCAGATTGTAAGGAGAGCAGGTCTTGAAGCCATCGTCCTGACGAAGAGACAGCGGCATTACGGACATCTTCTTACCGGCAATACGTGACTGGAACTTCTGTGCCTCTTTGTTAAGCTCCCTGAGTTCATGGTTATAGATAGTACAGAATGTAGAAACATGGAACATGGACTCATAGTTCTGTTCAAGCTTTGCTCTCTGCTGATACAAGGCTTCGAGCTTGCTCTGAAGAGCTGTAGAGTTTTTGATGGAACCTTTCTCAAGCTCCGTCTGCAGCTGAGCCTCATACTGTGTTATCTTCTCTGTTAACTCATCAAGAGCTGTTCTCTCATTTGCCGGGATGACGAAAACTGCTACATCCATATCTCCGTCATAGCCATAGAAATCTCTGAGCCACCCCACCTGAACTCTTGGTGGGTAGCCATTGATAACGAAAGAACGGCTGAAGTTGTTTTCAACCTTAAGTTCATGCTCGGATGTATACTGAATAGAGGAAGGAGCTATAAGCTGTTTTTCTGTTCTTGAACCATCAGCAAGGTAATGGCTGTTTTTTTGGTCATCTTCTATTTTTACGATCTTAGTTTGTTTATTAGCCATTTTTACTTCCTCCTTCTTCTGTTACTTTGGTTTGCCAAAGCATTCGGGTCGAAACTACCGATTGCCTCGCCATAATCCTTATCTGTATCTCCCAAAGAGTCTTTACTGTCTTCCTTTTTATTCTCTTCCTTAAATTTCTTCATCTCTTCATTAGAGATATTGTCTGTTATATCTTCGGGTATAGTAACCGAAGTCCTGGGTTCGGGTTCGACAACCTGGGAGAAATCAGTCTCGGGATGTGCTTTGATATATCTGATATAGCTGTCCATATACCCTTCTCTTTCGGCTGCTTCACGGGTGTTATAGAACAGATGCGCCATATCAAGAGGAACATCATCCTGTTTGAACTTTTCAAGCTCATTGAAGAGGTATTTATAAAGCTTTATCTCTTCATCAGTAGAAGTAGCTGTAACAAGTCCCTTTATACTGTTTTGCGCATAAGAAAGTATCTGATCAAGAGCCTGTCTCGGGTCACTCCTATGGTCGGGACCGTTAACGACAAGGGAATTGAGGTAGCCTTCCACTATATCCTTTGCAATTCTGAAGTTATCTCTGTGATAATAGGAATAAAGCACTTCTGCGATGCCTGCCCTGTCAAGAAGAGTTGCTGTAAGACCAACACCGGTAAGACCGGCAACTACTATAGAAGCTCTCTGCATGAGTTCGTCCTGGCAGAATTTGTTTATCTCATTTTTAGAAAGTTCTGAAACATCCTGAAGATCGGACTGGTCAAAGTTAACTATCACGTATTTCTTCTTTGTCTTTGAATTACCGAATCTTAAGGTAATCTCTGACATCTCATAGATATACTGCTCTGCATAATTCCTGAGATTTGGATACTTCTTGACAGCACTGTTAGACCTTTCCCTCAGATCATCCAAAACTGCCTGGGTATCAAACTCCCTTGTCTGTATATAGAACTCAACCGGGAAATCAAGAGTGTCAAGAAATGCTCTATAAGAAGCATCTATCATCTGTTGCTCTGTGTAGGACATGAGGTCATAGTTAAGTGAAGAAACCTCGATGATGGCACGATAGTTGTAGTGTCCAAGATCAATGCAGTGGTCGAGGATCCTTTCATAAGGAAGATACTCCTTTGTATCTCCTATCTTGACATCTCCACCCGAATAGTCTTGTTCCTTTTGGGCGGGAGCATCATATATATCTGTATTTTTATTTGTTATCTTATTTATAAGATCGGGCTTAAGTATTACTATTACCGCTCCTAATATCAGAATAACGAAGACTGCTATTATACATATAACAACGATAGTTACTCCTACTCCGAACCCTTCTTCACCTTGCAATATCATATAAAAAACCTCCGGCTTTTAGATTTTGTCCGAAAACTCAAGCTCCTCATGGAACCCCGCATTAACGAAATGTCTTGTTCTTGTCTTAAAAAGAAATTTATACCTCAGATATCTCGGATAAGGCATATCATCCTTCTTCTTAAATGCAAAAATACAACCCCATACAAGAAAAACTATTCCCACTACCAGGCATATCCAGTTCACGAAACGGAACATGATGAGAGCATGGATAACGTAGAGCCCGAAACCTGCTGCGAGCCACGCAAGCTGAGTTATATCCATTACTCCACCTACTATCTTCTCCCTCTCCCGGGTATCCGGCGGCATATTATAAATCATTCTGAATCCCCTCTCTTTTTATAATTAAGTATTTTGATTTAAGTAGTAATCTTCTAATTTTTTTAATTTATCACTGGTTCTCGATGAGCTATTATTTATAATCTTACTTCTATCATTATTATTTTGATAATTTTGGATTTCTTCTGTTTTTATAATTGAGAAATCTCTGTAAACTCCATTTTCCCCACCTCTAATAGCTCTTCTTATGATACGAAGAGCTATATCTATATTGAATTCTTCTTCTAAAGGAAGCGTATCTTTTACACATTCTTCCAATCTCTTCTTATAAGCTTCTATACGAAGTTTTTCTGATATACCAATTAATTGTAAATAAACAGAAAATTCTTTATTTAGTTCATCATCTTCAAAGTATTTTTCCGCTTGAGCAGTTTCTCTAAAACTATCTTCCGATACACTGTAAGAAATATCTTTTCTTCTTACAGACATAATCACGTATTCTGCATCATCGCCACGTTTATTTGTGGTAATGCTTTTCCAATCTATTTCAATATCGGTATTTTCAGATATTGTTTTTAGTTGTCTTTTTAGTAATATCGATACAAAATTATGATTTTCTAAATAAGTCTCAAGAGTAAATGTACTTTGTCTAATTTTAAAAATAGATACCTTTAATTCTCTCCATGTGTGATCCTGTAACATTTTACTTTTCGTCTTCATGCCAAGTTCATATTGGAATCGTGATAATTCGTTTTCAATCAGCTTGTATAATTCTATCTGCTTATGTTTGGGAAGAGAATTTGCAGAATTTCTAAAAATCTCAAAATACGGATTGTTCTTTCCAAGATTCAGAGAAAACTTTTTCATATCCGGGTTCTTTCTTGCATATAGTTTTCCATCTTCATACTTGACGTAAGAAATAGCATTAAGTATTTCAGCATATACTATCTCACCCTTATCATTCTTTTTCTGACTAATAAAAGCACTTGTTCTAAGTTCATTCAAAAAATCTCCCTTTACTATTTCTTGATGTAAATTTTTGCAGTTTACCTTAATAAGACTCGCTAATTCTTTTTCATCAATACAAATATCACAAAAATCATCATCGGAAGGTTCTGGCTGTGCATCTAATAGATTTATGGTTTTGGCCACATTTACATTCAATTCCTTCCCTTCTGAAGTAGAATATACATAATCAGTCGAACGCCTGCTGAATCTGATTATTTGTTCATCTTTTGGTGAAACAGCTTTTTCTTTATCAATTATTATTTCTTCATTATCTGACATACAATCCTCCGGAATAATTCTGTCGCTTTTGGATTAATTCTGTTGCGTTTCGGATTAATTCTGTTGCGTTTTGGATTAATTCTGTCGCGTTTTGGGCATAATTCTGTTGCGTTTTTTATATTAAATAATTAAAAAACTTAGTGTTTATAAGGGTTTTCAGCACTATATGTTGTGGCATAATTCTGTTGCGTTTTTTATAGAATAATTTTGTTGCGTTTTTGCATAATTATGTGTTATTTGTGGCATAATTCTGTTGCGTTTTAGATTAATTCTGTCGCGTTTTGGATTAATTCTGTCGCATTTTTAATTTGTTAAATATCTCGCAATCCCTTATAAAATCTAGGTTTTTTCGATTTTACCGTTCGAGTTTCTTCCTTAGAAATAGAATATAGAAAGATATAATTATTAGAATATATATATATGGAGCCCATCACAAAAAAGCCGGCGGTTATACCGGCTTATATGATTCAAGTTTTACTTTTCCTTTAAAGATTCCTGTCTTAGTCCTGACTCCTATCCCATCTTCTCTTATCTCGATGATCCCGTCTATATACTCTCGTCCACCCTCTGAGTTCCATACTTCGGAACCCTCTTTTATTACCTGGCCTTCTATAGGCTTCTGAGGTCCGGTAATCATCTTTATAGGAGACGTATAAACGGAATGAGTCGTAGCAAATGTAACATACAGTACATTACTACTGTATCTCACTTCACTTATCTTTCTCGGAAAAGTACGATACTTTCCTCCGTCTTCCATATATATGTGTGCTTCACTTCCCGCAACGAGGGGAAGTTCTATACCAAGAAGTTTTTTTACCATAACAGAAAATCTCCGTTTTATCTGAAAGTGTTATAAATCAGACATACAACAAGGTCGAGTGAACCCAGGAGCGTCATGCACACAGCCCATGTCACAAACCTCTTCATATTAGTATTCTTATTTGCAAAGTTGGTAGAACCGGTTCCTAAATTAAAGAACAGATAGATACCTATAGCAACCATCGTAAGAGTTGCAAGGCCAAGAAGCCCTATCACGAGTCCTTTATAGTGTTCCAACAGATCATTGATGAGATTAAAGAGAGTGGAGTTGGAGGTCTTGGTAGCACCTCCTTCTCCCCATTCTATATCCACATCAAAAAACGTAAGCAGTTCGTACATAAACCTCACCGCCCTTTAATCTCTACTTGAGAGCATTCCAGAAAAGGGCACAGATAAGGGTTACGGAACCGGAGCCTGCTGCTGCAAGTCCTGTCCACAGAACGCCTATAAGAGCCTTTCTTCTCTCAACCGGATTATCCGATGCAGCTCCTACCTTAAAGAAGTTGACAAGGAACAGAACGATAAATGTAAGTGTAAGAACACCTGCGATACCTACTATAGCTATACGATATTTCTTAAAGATAGTATTCCATGTCTTTGAAGAATCAGACTGACCATCAAATGATGTAGTCATCTTTCCGTTGGAGTCCATTGTTACTGACATATCATTGATATCCTTGACAGCATCCTCATTAATAGTCTCTCCGTCTCCGTTTCCGGATTCTGTGGTCTTGTCATCCTTCTTGTCATCAGGTGCAGCGTATACTACGGAAGAACCGGCAGAGATAAATCCCTTTCCTGAAAAAATAAATACTCCTGCCATAAGCACAACCGCAGCGATTATGAGTTTCATAAACTTTGTCTTCATAACTTTCTCTCCTTTCATCAAATATGCTAAAAAGACATCAAAAACCTCTGTACTTTATATAACGATATTTAATTACAAAGCTGTATTTAGCAGAGACTCAAGATACTTCTCTTTTGCCCTCTGCATCTCCCTCTCTATCCTTCTCTCAGAAAGACCTACGTAAGTAGTAAGGATGTCTTCAGCTTCAGCAAGAAGACCTCTTTCGTAAAGAGCTAATTTAAAATTTTCCTGAGCACGGTTAATCTCTCTTCGTACTACTTTGGGAGGAAGATGAGTCAGTTCTGCGAGTTCAGCTTCGGAATGTTCGTACTCTGCCTCTCCTATTCCATAAATGTATTTAAGGAGAAGAACATCATACTTTTCCATACCTTCGAAAACACTGACTACGAAATTCTGAAAAAGTATCTTCTTTTCTGTATCTTCATATCCGTAGTCTTCCTCTCCAGCATACACATCCTCTATAGTATTCTCATCGCCCTTATCCCTTGAATCTCCGACTTGTTCTTCTATAGAGATGAATGAACCACGCTTTTTCGCATTAGCTTTTTTAATGAAGTCCTTACATGCATTGGTCATACAAGTATAAGCAAAAGAAGTAACCTTTGCAGTGGACTCATTCTTAGGATAATTATTCAGAGCCACGGAAAAAGCCTCATAGCAGACTTCCCTTATATCATCAATGCTGTACTTTCTCTTTTCGTCATCAGACTTGGGAGCATTCTCACCTATACATTTATCAATAAGCTTGAGATTATCTTCCGTGATCTTGTTCTTTTCATCCTGGGAAAGATATCCCTTTTCAAAAACATCGTCTTCAGAACGGTATTTCTTGGTCGGAACCCTTACTTGTTCATATCCGTCATCAAGGTAGTTAAGATCAGAAGCGTTTAGAGTATAGACACCGATATATTTCTGCTGCTGAGCTTTGGATGAATCAAGTTCGAGGAAGATTTCTCTCTCAAAAAGCTCATCGGGCATATTTTGTAATATAGAAGCCAAAAACCTCCCCCCTTTACTCTAGCGATTCGGCAAACTCCTTAATACGCTTTATAACCTTATACTTTCCGTTATTTATATAAAGACCGTCCGGCCTGGTAGATGCATTGATGAAGCCCGCATTATCTGCCGGGATCATATGAACCGGAATATTCTTTCCAAAATATGTCCGTGCATCTTCTTTTCTTGGTGGTACATTCTCACCCTTGGTAATAAGGATGGAAAGATTGTCAAATATCTGTGGAACCTTATCTCCATAAGCATTGAGATAGTTCTTTAAAACCATAAACTCATAGCTGTCCTGGGTGACAACCGCAACTTTCAAATCTGCAAGATTTATGAGTCCGATAGTAAACGGATTATAATAAGCTATACTCATGTCAATGAAGATATAGTTATATACCGCAAGCGCACGGATCACAGAAAGTATCCCCTCCGGCATCTCTCCGGATGTAACAAGTTCCAGGAACTGTATATAACCGCTCCCCTCCTTTGTCTGAACATCTACTGCGAAAGATGATACGAAACCTTTCGGAAGAGGCTTGTTTTCGTTGTTATTAAATCCTTTGTCTACATGAGGAATGCGAAGCTTATCGAAAATGGACTTCTCATTCCATACAGCATCTATCACAGCCACCCTCTTACCCTTTCTCGCAAGAGTAAAGGCTGTGTTTATAAGGGAAGTAGTACATCCCACTCCCTGTCTTGCTCCAAAGAAGAGAACTATCTTTGGGAGAAAACGATTAACCGGTATTATCGGCTTGTTTTCTTCACTACTGTTCTGTTTATTGTCATGTTTCGTTAGAATCTTGCTGTTCGAGACTATATGAGACGAAACTTTCTTATTTTCTTTCTTTTCCGGTGCAACCTGAGCTTTTGGCTCCGGAGCGGGGCTCTGAGGAGTGGTCTGAGAGGAAGGCTGAGAGCCAACCCTTTCAAAAATTATTCCTCTCGGGGTTTCCTGTGGTCCCGTAAGTATCGTAGTATCGAAAGATCTGTCATCATCTTCTATGGAAGGGCTCGGAGTCTTTAATATAGAAGTATCATAGTTAGGCTCAGAGACTGGTTTAGCCGGTTCAGTCTTCTTGCTTTGGTTTTCCAAAGTATTAGACCGAGCTGGAGCGGCTGGCTGCTGCTTCTTTCCGAACAACCTCCTCTTCTCCTCTTCCACGGTCTTTACTATGCTGACCGAGCTTTTATCTTCCTCATCATGGGGAGTGACCTCAAGGCCCTGAAGCTTTGCAGCGTAATCGTAAGTCTTGCGAACAAAAACACAGTCCACGACATCATCAAGCTGAACATTAAGTCCGGCTACAATGTCATAGACACCTCTTGACACCATCTTATTAAGGAACGGATCCCCGACACCGTGATCTCCGGCAAGGAGGATTATCCGGCATCCGGTAAACTTGGTTCTGATAGTCGTAATTACGGCATCAAAGCTGAGCTTACTTCCACCTTCGGGAAGGGATTCGGATATGATCAGAACAGATGGCATATCATAAGTAACTCTGTCTAATACAGCCTCTCTGTGAAGAGCCGGTTCTGTAAAAATGACAGAGGGATCCCTGTTTAATATTTTCTCTTGCAAATATTCCTCTGCGCTCTCATTGGCTACAGCCAAACAAACCTTAATTTTAGCCATAATTTCCCCTTTTATTTCATTTATATCATAAATATATTATATATCTTAAAGAAAATCAACAACATTTTGAAAGATTGCATAAAACAAAAAGGACCATCCATATTAATGAACAGTCCTTTAGTGTTATTTTAGTCTGACTTCATAAAGATAAAAGTAAAGGTAATTTCCCCACTCTTTATCAGTTCTGTCAGCTGTCTCCGGTTCTCTGCCATGAACCTGCTTAAAATACGCATCTGCGTCCTTCTCCGCATCACGGGCATAGTCCGAAAACTGTCTCCACTCGATAACTCTCAGTTCTCTGACATAATCCATACCATTAGCCTCACAATGGAACTTCATATCATCAAAGCCTTTACCGAGCTTCGGGTTCCAGTACATCACATAAGTCGGAAGTCCCGTCTTTCGTGATATATTTGCTGCAGCCTTAACAGCTGCCTGAAGAACCTGCCACTTTGCCATTGAATCTGCATCGAAAACAAGCACCACTTTCTCAGCTCCCATTCCTCCTCTTTCTTTATAAATAGAAGATTTTAGGGTTTCGGAAATCTCGTCTGCTACATAATAAAAAGCATTAACTCCTTGAACTGAAAAACAGACATTACCAAACTTTTTCAGTTCGTTACCCTTAAAAACGCCTTCTGTTACATAGAAGGTCTTGCCCTTTATCTCATCGGGATACAGGACTGCGACAGGTGTGCCGGGAGATGAACCGTAATTTGTCTTTTCTCCCATATGATACTTTCTCGAAGATACATAGAAGTACTTGGTACTGGCTGTATCTTTAAGCTGTCGCATCTGTAGGGCTGAAATAAGACCATCTCCGTTTTTTATCGGAATCCCGACACATTCGGGTGATGGATGTACGAATTTCCATACTCCGGACTGCTTGCTGTTATCATTGTACTGGTAATAGAATCCGGGAATGCCCCACAACGAATCATAAAGCCCCTTTCTCTGCTTGTTGTCAAGAGAATCAAAGGAAACCTTATATTTATCCATACTTATAATATTAAGCAGTTCCTTTATGGAGAACTTGTCATTATAAGTAAAGAACCCCGTCTTTTTTATCTCATCATCTGAAATATTTCGGTTTCTGAGATAATCATAGCCCTCTTTGGAAAGAGTAAACTGATCCATCGAAAGCATTTTTCTGTAAACGTAGTCTACAATCTTTATTGGAGCCTTTCTCTCTACAGTACTCGTAGCCTTCTTCTCAGCAATCTTTCGTCTGATAGCTTCGTCTGCTTTCAGCTTACTTCTGGAATCTTCTGTTCCAGTAACTTCCTCATATTCCTCATTAGAGATAGTACCTGAAAGAACTCCGAGGCTGAGAAGAGCATCGGTATCGGAACAGCCTTTGAGAAGGGCATAGAGACGGAAAGTTCCACCGCCAGTTTTACATGCCTGGCAGCACCACCACCCAGCTCCATGTCCCTTTATAGTTGCAGAACAGTAATCATACTTTTCCTTTCCGCAAACTGGGCATACGAACCAGGCTTGTGTACCACGCACCTGTGTCTTAACACCAAATCGGGCAAGGACATCCTCTATGGGATACTTATTTGCTCCTTCTGATGCTTTAGCAAGCACGTAGTTTATTTTCTTTTGTTGCATATTGCCTCCTTTCAGCCTCTTCAGGCCTTTTATATCTATACTTAATAAAACGATTTCTCAATTTTTTACTATTTATATATGTAAAAAAAATATTATTTTTCGAAAAAATTAAAGAATATATTATAATATAACTTTGTGAAAAACGAAAATATGGAGCAGCCGTGCACGGAGCCGCTCCAAATCATCTACATCTGTGCTTGTGGTGGAACCACTGCCCAGATCATGCCCTTCTCTCTTGCATAACTAAAGAAACCAGATATGTTATCAGAGAAAGTACCGACTGTTTTGTATTCAAAATTACTACTCAGCTTCTGAGCTGGAAAATCTCCTACAAAACAAATCGAATCGTCGACTTTCCAATCGACGATTTTCTGACTTTCCAAAATTCCGAATTTATCGAATTCTTGTCTGATCAGAAATGTTGTATATTTTACAGCCATACAAAATCACTCCCTTTCTTTTCCGAATCTAGTTCTTATGACGATTCTTCGAAAGGATAAAGAATCGACTAAAAACTCATAAGCCTCTCTTCAGAGGTCAATTATTTATACTTAATAGAACGAAAACTGAATGGTTTTATCGGCAAATAAAGGCCAAATATTTTGGAATACCAAAGCAACAGACTTGCTTCCCTGATCCTGAATCAAAAAAAAAGAGTCCGTACACTAAAGTACGAACCCTTATTTAGATTATGCGGATGCTATCCACTTATTAACTTCTACCTCTCCTACCAGTCTGTCACCTTCCGGAGTGATCAGTGTCGGAGTAGACGTTATAAACTTCTCTCTTGCTATATCCATGTTTTCAGAGCAGTTTACTATATTAACATCTAACTTTTTTATCTTAACTCTCTGCTCTGCGCCCTTGCACTTAGGACAATGATCTTTCACATAAAGGACAGCCTTTGCAGGAGCCTCTATCTGAACCTCTGTCTTTGACTCCTCTGTTTCCTTATTGTATGAAATCTTTCGACCATTAAATACGCTGTTTGCTACATCGTATTCCTTGCGATCCTTAAATTCCTGGGCTTTTCCATCGTTCCAGTTCTGTACCGGACGATAATAACCGGTTATACGGCTGTATACTTCGGTCTTCTCTTTGCAGTCCGGACACTCAGTTACCTCTCCCTTTATATATCCGTGATTCTTACATACTGAATATGTAGGACTCATCGTATAATATGGTAAACGGTAGTTTTCAGCTATCTTCCTTACCAGGTTGGCAGCTGCTTTCCAGTCCGGGAGCTTCTCTCCGAGGAAAGTATGGAATACTGTTCCTGAAGTATAAAGTGTCTGAAGCTCGTCCTGTACATCAAGTGCAGTAAAGACATCCTCTGTATATCCAACCGGAAGATGAGACGAATTAGTATAGTAAGGTGTTCCATCCATGTTTGCTGTGATTATATCCGGAAATGCCTTCTTATCATGCTTTGCAAAGCGGTAAGAAGTTGATTCAGCAGGTGTAGCCTCAAGGTTATAGAGATCTCCGTACTGCTCCTGGTAATCACTGAGTCTGTCCCTCATATGAGTGAGAACTTCTTTTGCAAACTTCTGAGCTTCAACTGTTGTAAGGTCCTTTCTAAGCCATCTCGCATTAAGACCCGCCTCGTTCATTCCGACAAGACCGATTGTAGAGAAATGGTTATTGAAAGTACCGAGATACCTCATGGTATACGGATACAGACCATGTTCAAGAAGCTGAGTTATTACATCCCTCTTAGTCTTAAGACTTCTTGCAGCTATATCCATAAGCTTGTCAAGACGCTTATAGAAGTCATCTTCACTTTCTGAAAGATAAGCTATACGAGGAAGGTTGATCGTTACAACTCCTACAGAACCGGTTGATTCACCACTTCCGAAGTAACCGCCCGACTTCTTACGAAGTTCACGAAGATCAAGACGAAGTCTACAGCACAT
>AUXO015064441.1_pt1 | contig 14635 bp, 14 predicted proteins | sample 768731 | NCBI WGS metagenome assembly AUXO01 (sample SAMN02715735, study PRJNA202380) | gut metagenome | biome: sheep rumen | host: Ovis aries | place: New Zealand: Palmerston North | reverse complement strand
TGACCTCCACGGTGCAAACGTGGCGCTCTCCCAGCTGAGCTAATGCCCCAAAAACTAACTTTTTCTCACAGCCAGTAATTGAATTATAGCAAAGCCAGTTCGTAAAGTCAACTATTTTTTATTAGTTTTCAAACTTTTTGCGCAAATACTCTTCTTCTAGATAATAGTTTTTATCTTGTTCAATTATATGTTTTTTTCCCCGAAAAAAATGGTTCATATTATGAATAATCTTTGTTTTTTTATAATTATATTTATGAAGATATCGTTCTAATAGAAATTTATGATAAATTCTTTCTGTTTTTTGTTGTTCTTTAAAAATGATGATTCCTAATACAATCGTTAAAATCCAGATGTTTCCTAGTTTATTTGGATGATTCCATAAAAGAAAAAGAATCATACTATAACTTATCATAATAACGATTTTGAAACTTATTTTGAAGGGAAGAATTCTCTCTATCAAAATCTTTATCATTTTACCACCATCTAATGGATAAATCGGTAGTAAATTAAAAATCAAAATACTTTCATGATAGAGTTTAATCATTGCTTGTTTTTCTGGAAAAAGATTTATTAAGAGATAATAAGCAATTGTCTGAAAAAATGGACCAAACCAAAGTATAATCCATTCTTTCCAAGCTTCGATATTATAATCCATTACTAGTTTGGAAATTCCTCCTACTGGATATATTTCAACTTCTTGAACGGGTATATGAAAAAAATGGGCTGCTAGACAATGTCCTATCTCGTGAATTCCTATTAATGAATAAATTACTATGATTTGATAAAAAGATCCTGTTAGAACGGATACTAAGGCAAATAAATAAGTGCTTATATGTATTTTACATATACTGCTTATAATCTAGATACTCTCCATTCTTTTGAAATGTTAGATATAAATAGTCTTCCTCCATCGAACCTATTATTTCGCCTTTTTCTACATAGTCATATAGTTTTTTTGAGGAGTTTATGTTTTGATAGGCAACTTCTATTCCATTTACTTGTTCTACAATCATCATATGGTTTTCCAAATATACAATTACTCCTGTTTCTAAACTAGATACAGGACTTGATATTCCTAGTTTTATACGTACTCCTTCTCCACTTTCTTCGATATTTTGAAATCCGGTTTCTTCCGATAAAACTGGTTCTAGTGAGGTGTTTCCTATGGATAATACATTTCCAAAATATTGGTTATATAATTTACTTATAGAAGGAAATGATAGACTTCTTTCGTATAATACTTTGTGAAACGTTTCTTTGTATTTTTCTTGCTCTTTTACTAAGATCATACCTACTAATAAAATAATAATGGATATTAAACATTTACTAAAAAATATTTTAATTTTTGGTTTTAATACTAGTTTTTTTTCTATTCTTTTATTCATATAATTCTCCTTACTTCAATATATGAATAAAAAAAATAAGTATGTTAATTTATACTTATTTTTTTATATTTTTTGGGAATCCATTTCATAATCAAATAAATGATTTCTGTATAAAGAATATTTAAAATCAGACTATGTATTATTTTATAAATAACTTTTGGTATGGTAATTGGTACCATTTGAAATATCCACAAGATTAGTGCATAAAAAGATTCATATAAGATAATAATTATCGCAATATATAAAATGTTTCTGATAAAAGTTATTTCGTAATTCTTATAGATCCATTTCGTAAAGATTGCAATTGCTAAAAATAATACTCCATTTAGAAATAAAAGATTGGTATAAAACAAATCATATAAGAAGCCTATTATAAAGGCAATCCAATAATACTTTTTCTCTTGTTTTCGAAAAAATGGATAAATAATAAAAATGGATACTAAGGTTAATAAAGGAGTAAAGAGTGATAATTGATTTACTAAAAATGGTAAATAGTTTGTTAGAATTCCATCCAAAAGAAATGACACTATTACAATGATAATTGGGATCATGCTTTCACCTTCAATACGGTGACATAGTGTATATCATTAAAGTTTTGATAGGTTTTTATATAAAGAGTTTTACTCAAATTGTATTTATCATTCTCTATCTCTTCTACGGTACCTATATATATTCCTCCTGGGAATTTCTCTCCTAATCCACTAGTAAGTACAACATCTCCTCGAATAATTTCGGTTGTTTTATCAATTCCTGTAACTTTCAATAAACCTGTTTCTTTATCATATCCATTCAAGATAGCATAGTGGTCGATTTCATTTGTTTTGATTGCTACACTTACTTTAAAATGTATATCATCTGAAGTAATTAACTTTACTTCACTAGAATTATCCGATACTTTTGATATCTTCCCTACTAAACCATTTTTGGTAATCACTGCCATATTGGTCTCTATTCCAGAGGAAGAACCTTTATCAATCGTGATGGTATTAAACCAGTAACTTTTATTTCGCGATAGAATCGTTGCATTAATAGGAGTATACTCTGTTAGAGTCTTATTTAATTCTAGAGATTCCTTTAATTCTTGTATTTCTTTTTCAAGAGATGAATTCACGTTTTTTTGAATCAAGTAACTTTCCGTTTGTGTTTGATTTTTTTCTTTATTTAAAGATGTAAAAGGAGCCATTACGATTTTATTGACCATCATCGTAACGTCTTTTAAAATGTTTTCTACTCTTCCTACTTTACGATTGGTTGCAAGCATCGAGATCCCTAGCAACATAATAATCAAAATAGGGCTTAGAAATAGCAAAACCTTCTTATTTTTTCTTTTGGATTTATACATCTTCATCATCTCAATTCTATTATAGTATATTTTTTTTTCGGATACAATTATTGATTCTATAATTTATGATCATAAAAACTATAAAATCCGTTTTCTCCTACAATAATATGATCCACTACTGGAATTCCTTGTATTTCTCCTGTTTGAAATAAATGGTTTGTAAATTCCTGATCTGCTTGACTAGGAGTTGTATCGTTCGATGGATGATTGTGCAAACAAACAATATAAGAAGCACTTACTTGATAAGCTTGACGAAATATCTCTCTGGTATGCGTACTTGCTTGATTGATGGTTCCAATAAAGATTCTCTTTCTTAGAATCAATTGTTGTTTGTGATTAAAATAATATCCATAAAAATATTCTTGCTTTAATCCCCAAAACCAATACTTGGCATCTTCCCAAATTTGTTTTGGATTATCCATTTTTACGAGTTCTTTTGAATGACGTAGAAAAATCCTTTTCCCCATTTCTATTGAAGCTAATAATTCAATTGCTTTTACTTCTCCTATTCCTTTTATTTTCATTAAGTCATAGATACTTATTTCTTGTAATTCTTCCCATGAATATTTTTTTAGTAATTCTGTTGCGAGGGAAAATACATTTTTATCTTTCGTCCCTGTTTTTAAAATAATGGATAATACTTCTATATCGGAAAGGTTTTCTCCCCCTACTTCTTTTAATCTTTCCCTTGGACGTTCTGATAATGGAATTTCCTTCATTTTGTAGCTCATTCTATCCCTTTTTATTATTCTCTTTTTTAGGAATTTTTACTACTTCTTTTTATCATTTCTTCATAACTTGCTAGAACCACTTCTTCAATTGTTAAGATTTGTTCTTCTTCCTCTGTGTCTTTAATCAATAAGTCAAATTGATCCACATTGGTTGAGAATTCTTCAGAAGATAAAACTCGCTGTACTGGATAAATAGAGAATCCTTTTTTTTCATATATTTTTTGAATCTTTTCCGCTATGTCTTTGTCTTTTGTTATTCCTACATAGACGTAGTATTTATTATCTCTTTTATCAATGATCTTTTTCGATATTTTGACTAAAGATTTTTTTAAAGTGTCTTCATCGGAATATATTCCTTCTTGAAGAAAAAAATAAGTTGCGGTATTTTTCTTCCCTATTGGGAGATTGGTAAGAATCCCTTTTCCAAATCCAAAACTTACTGTCAATAAGATTATCAGTCCTACGATTCCTTTTTTCATAGTATCACCATGTTTACTATATCAAGTGTTTTCCACTGTTTTTGTCGAAAAAAAAGAATACCAGATGGTATTACTTTTTATTGGTTTCTTTGTATGTTACAAATCCTATGATAGCAAGTCCTCCAATTAATAGATATAACCAGAATGGAATTGTTTCCCATAAATCTCGTAATTGGATTAAGATATTTAATATAGTAATAATAATTCCTGTCACAAAGAAGGATTTCAATTCCTTTAAATGGTATCCTAATAAAATGACAATAATTCCTACAATTCCAATATAGATTCCTATTGTTACATTTGTTTCAAACATTACTTCTATTATGGCAACTATTACTCCAATTAAACCTACTATATTCTTACTATCCGAAGTTTTACATAGGAATTTAACGATTATGAATGTCAAATATAGTAGTAAAATACTGATCATAATCATTTTATAAGTTATGTTGAAGTCAAAATAATTTATGATACCTAATAATGGAATTATGATAGCAAAATAATTTGTCTTTTTTACTATTTCATTATTCCATAATAATATTGTGGATACTAATATTCCAAGGAAAATAAGATCTATTGCTACATCTGAAATTACTAAAATATTAATGTTTTTCAACAAATTGTAAATACTAATTAATAAAATGATATAAGAAATGGTAAACCATGCTTTTTTTGGATTATTGTTTTGATATTCTTGATAACTAGTTAATGTTGAAACAGTTGTAGGTACTAATACTAATAATGCTGGTAAAACTTCTTTGTCTATATTAATTTGAATGCTGGCAATTGTTCCTATTAAGGCTGCCATTAAATATAATTTTTTGATATTGTTTTCTTTATAGAAATAATAGCAAACAATATAAACAATAGTGGCTATTGCAAAAATCATGGAAAAACTTATTTCCCAATTTAATTCCTTTATTTTGAAGAAGGCAGCTAGAGAAATTAGAATGGCTACTGGTTCTATATAGCTAGCATATTTTACAACATGAGATTTTTCTATTCTTTGAGATGCTAATATATTCATGAATAAAAATCCTAAAGAAATAATGAAACCTACTATAGAATCTTCTGCTGTACTTACGACAAAAATTATTAGAGAAGCAATGCTAAATAATCCATAATTAATATTGTTCAATAATTTAAAGTGTTCTTTTGTATTAATTTTTATTAATAATGTATAGACACATAATACGCAGAACAATAGAATACTTGCATAAGAACTCGTACTGAAATTATAAACAGAAAAGAATAATAATATATAAGTAATGCCAATCATAAAGATGGATTCTAGTGTATCGTCTGATCGATACATTAAGTATACTAAAGTTGCTATATTAAGGATGGAAGCAAGTAGAATCCATACTTCATTATAGCCATTGATACTTCGAATGATGAAAACAAACATAATCATAGATAATAATTTCGAAGTTTGAAATAAGGTGGAATCTTTTTTTGAAAAGATAGTAACTCCTAGTAAAATACTAGATAAAATAATCATTACAATGGATTCATCGATTGGAAAATAAGCTAAAAAATTATAGATTACTAAAAAGGCACTTCCATAAAATCCAAATAACAAATACTCTTTTGATAGTTTTAAATAACTTGCATAACATAATCCAGCAACCGTGAAGCAAGTAATGGCATAAGCTAATTTTGAACTTACTCCATCATAAGATAAGGAACCTAAGACTCCAAAATATAATAAAGCTATAATCGAAAATAAATAAAATGACATACTTACTATCCAGTACATATAAGAACTACGATATAGTTTTAATTTTATTTCTGTAAATAAAGATAAACATAGGAATAAACTACCAAATACTAATAAGAAAATAGCTTTGGCGGCATCAGAAACAAATGACCAAGATGTGGTAGCAAATAGAATTCCTGATATTAAAACCATTCCTACTCCGAGTTTTAATAGAATATCAATTCTACGCATTTCCGGATTCACGACTTTTTTCACTCTTACTGGCGGTCCATTAATCGGATTGATACTATCTTCTCCATTCGATAAATTAGAATAAGCTAAAAAGACAAAAATACTGGCAATAAAGTTTATAAATATTTGAGAAAATGCCAAAAGGAAGACTCCTACGTTATAATTATGTAGTTCTTCTTCGGACATATTACTTAGATGCCATAATACTATTGCACTAACGATTCCTATCAAACTGTAATAGTTAAAAAAAAGGATAGAGGAACTAATTAAATTTAGTATTGCTGCTATCCTAAAAAATCTTTGATACTTTTTCATATCAGTCACCTCTATTATTCTATTATCATTATAAAGGAATCTATATTTTTTGTCCATTTAATTGTTTAATTTTTTGTTTTGCCGTGGAAGTCGTTGCGAAAGATTCCCAATGTTCGTGATTGATAATACCATTGGTTAAAATTTGTACTCGATCATTGTTCTTTAAGACAGAATTTAAAGGTACTTCTTTTCCGTTTACGAGGATTCCTGTCATACGATCTAATTGATTGGGAAATACTTGACAAGCAAAATCTAAGGCGGTAGAACCTTTTGGCAATTCAATAATATCCCCATTATGACTATAAGCATATACATGATCGGTTAATAATTCTCGATTAATTTGAGCAATAAAGTCAGCATTATCGGTAAAAGATTCATCTAATTCTATTAATTTTTTGGCAAATTGACATTTTTCCACTAAATCTGCTTGCGTTTCTTCTTTGGTTTTTCCTCCTTTAATATTCCAAAGAGCTGGAATTCCAAAGGCGGCTACTTTATCCATATCAAAGGTTCTTATTTTTACTTTTACTAATTTACCATTATCAGAAACGGTAGTATGAAGAGATTGATACATATTGGTTTTGGGATTAAAAATATAATCTTTAAATCTTCCATTAATAGGAGGATGATTTTGATGAACGACACATAATGTTTGATAACACTCTTCTATTTGATCTACTAATATTTTTAAATAGAATAAGTCATAAATATTTTCTAGTTTGTACCCTTTTTTCATTTTTTTATAAATACTACAGATAGTTTGACTACGGAAAATCATTTCATTTGGAATGTCTTTTTGAGTTAAAATGGCTTGTATTTTTTGACTAATTTCTTGAATATAAGAAGCTTCTGTTAATTGAAGAAGCGATTTTGCTTCCTGTATTCTTTTATATTCTTCTGGTTCAATATATTGTAGGGATAAATCTTCTAATTCATTTTTGATTCGATATGCTCCTATCGTTAAAGCTAATGGAACAAATAATTGCATTGTTTCTATCGCATTTTCTCTTTGTTTTTCTGGGCTTTTAAATTGTAGAGTTTGCATATTATGTAGACGGTCTGCAAGTTTTATTAATATAATTCGAACATCTTTGGTTAAACCATTAATAATTTTTCTAGTATTAGCTAGTGTTTGATCCTTTTTTGTATAAAAGTTCATTCGTCTCATTTTAGTAACCCCATCTACTAATTCTGCCACTTCTGGATTAATTAGTGAGGCTACGTCTTCTTTGGTAAAATCTTCTTCCGCATCCTCAATGGTATCGTGTAATAATGCCGCACTAATGGTATCTGGATCATATACTTCCATCTTAAGCAAGTTATTGGCTACATTTAATGGATGAATAATATATGGTTCTCCGCTTTGTCTTGTTTGATTCTTATGAATACTTTCAGCAATTCTATAACTCTTCTCTACTTCTTGTATTTTTTCTTCGGAAATATTATGTTCTCTTAAGCAACTTGTAATAGTATCTATTGTTATCATCAAATTACCTCCTAATTAAAAAACGACCCAATTAATGCCTAATGGAATCGTTATGCGATTTACTCGTTCTGTGGGGATATAATAATATTATTTTCTTTGAAATACTCTTTTTCATACTTCACCTCACGTTTGTTAGTTACACTTATATCAAATTTTTAGAAAGAAGTCAAATTTATAGCAAAAAACTCTAGTTTTTCCACTAGAGTTTTATTTTGTTAATTCTTCTAACTTTTTCTTTTCTTCCACTAATTTTTGACGGTCCATTTCTACGATGTTTGCAGGAGCTTTCTTGACATAGTTTTCATTAGATAATAATCCCTCTCTACGTTTAATGGAAGCTTCTAATAATTTGATTTGAGCTTCTTTGGCTGCTTTTTCTGCTTCTGATTCTATTTTTTCAAAGAAGATAGTAGCTTTGATACGATTAGAGAATACTTTGTATGCTTTTTTTCCTAATGGTTCTTTGACAATGCTTTCATCTAGTTTCAACATTTTAACGATTAATTCATTATCATCTTCTGTATCAAACATTACTTTTAATTCTTTGGTCATATTGTTTTCTGCTTTTATATTACGGAAGTTTTTGATAAATTCAACGGCATCATCTACTGCATATTCTTCTTTTTCAAATACATATTTTTTATTATATTTTGGATATTCAGAAATCATGATAGACTCTGCATCTTTTACTGGTAACTTTGAATAAATCTCTTCTGTTACAAATGGCATAAATGGATGTAACATTTTTAATATTCCGGTAAGTACAAAACATAATGTTGATTTCGTTGCCATAGAGTCTAGTGAATATTTTGCCATTTCAATGTAATAATCACAGAAATAATTCCAAGCAAAATTGTAAATCTCAGACCCTGCTAAATTAAATTCATATTTATCCATATGTTTGGTTACGGATTTAACTACATGTTCATATTTGGATATAATCCATTTATCTTCTGGTTTTAAATACTCTAATTTAATATCTTTGATATCTTCCATATTCATTAAGGCAAATCGGGAAGCATTCCAAATTTTGTTGATGAAATTCCAAGTTGCAGTTAATTTTACTTCATCAAAACGTAAATCCATTCCCATAGAACCATCCGTTGTTAGATAGTAACGAAGAGAGTCTGCTCCATACTTATCTACCATATCAAATGGATCTACTCCATTTCCTAATGATTTTGACATTTTTCTTCCTTGTTTATCACGAATTAATCCATGGATTACACAATCTTTAAATGGACGTGCTCCTAATGTATATTCGGTTTGGAATGCCATTCTCGCAACCCAGAAGAAGATAATATCATATCCTGTTACGAGACAGTCGGTTGGAAAATAGCGTTCGAAGTCTTTCGTTTTTTCTGGCCAACCTAGTGTTGAGAATGGCCATAGAGCACTACTAAACCAAGTATCTAGTACATCCTCATCTTGCGTCCAGCCTTCTCCTTCTGGGGCTTCCATTCCAACATAGGTTTCATCTCCTCTATACCAAGCTGGAATTCTATGTCCCCACCATAATTGACGTGATATACACCAGTCATAAGAAATATCCATCCAGTGTCTCAATACTTTTTCAAAACGTTTTGGAACAAAGTTAATTTTCTTTTCTTTATCATCTTGAAATTCTAAAACCGTTCTTGCAAGTGGCTCCATTCTAACAAACCATTGTTTTTTAATCATTGGTTCTACCATAACTCCCGTTCTCTCACTATGTCCAACTTCATGAACTAATGGTTCTATTTCAAGTAATAGTCCTTGTTCTTTTAAATCTTCTATTACTTTTTCACGGCATTCTTCTCTTGTTAATCCGGTATATCCTGGAGCATTTTCATTCATTGTTGCATCGTCATTCATAATAACGATTCTTTCTAGATTATGACGATTTCCAACTTCAAAGTCGTTAGGGTCATGAGCTGGTGTAATTTTAACAACACCGGTTCCTTTTTCCATATCAGCATGTTCATCGGTTATGACAGGAATAGGCTTATTTACTAATGGTAAAATAACATTTTTCCCAACAAATTTTTTGTAACGTTCATCTGCTTCATTTACAGCTACTGCTGTATCACCAAAAAGTGTTTCTGGACGTGTCGTTGCTACATCTAGGAAATCTTCAGAGTCTTCTAATTTATATTTTATATGATAGAAGGCACTCTTTTCTGATTTATAGATAACTTCTTCATTGGATAGTGCTGTTTGAGCGGCTGGATCCCAGTTAATAATTTTTTCTCCACGATAAATTAATCCTTTGTTATAGTAATCAACAAATATTTTTCTTACCGCTTTGTTTAAGTCTTCATCCAAAGTAAATCTTTCTCTTGTATAATCTACTGATAATCCAAGTGCTGCCCATTGAGAACGAATACTATCTCCATATTCATGAGTCCAATCCCAGCAAGCCTCTAAGAATTTATCTCTACCATACTCATATTTGTCAATTCCTTGATCTTTTAGTTTTTTAACAACTTTTGCTTCTGTAGCAATGGCAGCATGATCCATTCCTGGTAACCATAAGGTATCAAATCCTTGCATTCTTTTGTATCGAACGATAGCATCTTGAATGGCTGTATCATAAGCATGCCCAATGTGTAGTTTTCCGGTAACATTTGGAGGTGGAATTACGATACAAAAAGGAGTTTTATCGGATGTATTATCGGCCTTAAAATATCCTTTTTCTTTCCATATATTATATTTTCCTTGTTCTGTTTCTTTATGATTATATTTTTTTTCTAACATTTTACTTTCTCCTCTATATAGTTTTCAATTGTTTTACGAATTTCTTCTAGTTGTTTTTGCATTTTCTCATTTTGATTTCTTTCTTTATATATGTCAATCACTCGATTAAAGTAATCTTTTTCTTTTAAAATTCGAAAACTTTCTGGATAGTTAATATCAAAGGCAAATCCTAAAGCAACGGATAAGATATCTCCTTTGGTTTTTAAGTTTTCCTTTAATATTTCTTTTTTGTGAATCAAATTCTCATATACTTGATCACTAAATGGTTCGTTTTTTAAATCTAGTTTAATGTCATCGGTTGTATATAAGTATAAAATATCAATTTTATCGGCATCACGAACAATATTACAAAATACTTTTTCCTTTTCGGTTAAGCCTTCTTTGATTTTAAATTTATTATGATAACGAATACTATTCATTACGATATCATAAATCGATTCTTCTGTGAAATACTTCTTATAATAATCCTTTGTATTTAATATTTGAATTCCTAATTCTGCATGATCTTCACTTTTAGAATCTTCAAATGTTTGATACTTTTTCCACTGCTCAAAACGACCAATATCATGCAATAGTCCACATAATTCTGCTACTTCTATTTCTTTTTTTGATAAAGATAAAGATTTAGCAATTTGTTTGCATAAGGCCTCGACTCGAAATGTATGATTGATTTTTAAGACACATCTTTCGCCTACTTTTCGATAAGGATCGGTATATTGTAAAAATTCTTGTTTTGCATTTTCTAAATTCATCTGATTCACCTCTACATAAAAAAAGTAATTCATCCAAAAGGACGAATTACTCGTGGTACCACCTTAGTTTCTATCAAATTGATAGCTTATTTGGATAACGGGATTTTCCCGGAATTTCTTAAAGTTATTTTCAGAAATTATGCTCCTCTGCTACCTTCTTTATTCTTTTTTATTCATTTTCACCAACCATGAACTCTCTTAAAAAAAAGATATAAATACTCCTCAGATTCCTCGCATCTGTATGTAATTATATCTTATTGTTCCTTATTTTTCAATACTTTTATGATTTCTTATTTTTAAATTTTCTAAGAATTCTCTTTCTTCATAATTCATAAATCCTTGAAAGATTACTTCTTTTATTTCAGAATGATTAAAAACACAAATGGTATCGGAGCGAATGGTTCCTTCTGGATACATACATCCGCAGTAATCAAATATGTGGTCTGGATACTCTGGCGTACTGACGGAATATCCTGTAATCATTAATTTCTTTTTTCCACTATTTAATATTACAATACTACCTAATGGTAAATAATTATTTGTCATCGTCTGATTCCTCCTCGAATAAATAAGATTCTCCATAGAATTTATTTAGAACTTCTCGATCTCTCTCGGCTTGATAAGGAACTGGATCATAATCGTCTAACATAAACTCTGTATTGTTGTGATGCTCTATTGGTTGATAGTTATCTTCCTCATTCGATATAGGTTCCTTATAATCTTCTAATTTGAAATTCTTTTTGGATTTTTGCTCGCTAGCTACTACAGCAGCAATGGATCCAGCAATGCCGGCGGCTCCAATCCCAATTCCAATCGGAACGGTATTTATGTCATTAGACGTTTCCGTTGGAGTCTCTGGGGTTGGGATAACAGTCGTTTGTGTTTCATTATTTCCATAATTATTTAATTCTCTTAAAACTTTATTTCCTATTTCTCCCAATCTCTTTTTTGTTTCTTCTACTTTTATAAATGATTCGGTTGCGGATTCTTCATATTGATTTTGGATGGTTGCTAGTCTAGTAGCCTCTTCTCTTGTGACTCCATATTTTGTTTGATATTCTTCCCGAATTAGATTTATATTGTTTTGCTCTTTGGCAAAATTCGAAGAAGCTAAACTGGTTACAGAAGCCCCTGTTCTTTCTTGTCTCCAAATAGCCATATCTTGATTTACTTTGTTCATTTTTTCCAATTCATCTAGTTGTGGATATTTTTTTTCTAATTCTTCTGCCCATTCCTCTAATGAATGATAATTATCTGGGTAATCGGTTAAATTATTATTGATCATATAGTTTTGAATGGTATCATCTATATTTTCTCGATAAGTATCTACACTTTGAGATATTTGAATTTCCCCACTAGGTAAGACTACTTCTTTCTTAGGAGAATATAGTTTCATAATACTTTTCAAATCTTCTTTTCCTAGAGAATCCGTACTATAATCCCGTATTGTTTTTGTAAGAGATTCTTCCAATTCTAATACTTTTCTTTCTACTGAGTCCAACAAACTAAATATAGAATCCATAGAGTCTTTATAATCATTTAAACAGTTGTTGTGTTCAAAGTTGATATCTTTTATTACGCTTTCTATCTCTAAAAAGATTCCTGATAGGTCTCTTGTTTCTAAGCATCCTTCGATAGAGGATAAGGTTTCGATGGAGGTGGTTAAGCGATCTACATCGATACAACAAGTATATCCATTAGCCATATTATCCCCTCCTATATTGAACGAATCGCATCTAAGCGTTCTTTTAACTTATTAATGCGATTATTGGTATCATCAATAATATCATCCAAACGTAATTGTTGAACATTTTTTATATTTCCATTTTGATTCATTTTATCTCGTAGTAATAAGGTATTATTTAAAATTTTTTCTTCTTCTAATATTTTGGAACCTAAGGCTTCCATCAACTGTTCTTTCTCTATTTGTTTTTGAATGGTGGAATCCTTTATTATTTTTTTCTTTAATGAATCATATTCTCTTTGAATTGCTTCAATTTCTTCTAATATTTCTTTTGCTTTCTCATGCGCAGGAGATGTTCCCATAATATTTAAAGAAAGAGTATCTAGTCCTCCATAAAACATTTCTTGTTTGATTCCTTCGGCTATTACGGAATTCATATAGGTATGATACGTTTGAAATTGATCTTCTATTTTTTCCACTACTTTCGTTGGATTTATAAGATCATTTCCTTCTGTTTTCCATGTTATCCAATCTACTTTCGGCATATTTACCAACTCCTACTATTCTATAGTATATTATATCTTTTTTTTTTAGAGAAAGCAAACGATAAAAAAAGAAGGTTATTTCTAACCTTCTTGTTGTTGTTGTCTTAATTCAGCTAATCCACCATTTAATACTTTAGAAATCTCTTTTTGATTATCGGTTTCATAACCCTTAAAGCAAACTTTATCAATTCTATCGTGATTAAAAGCAAATACTTGATCACTTGTAATCATACCTTCTGGATAGAAGCAAGCTCCATAGTCAAATATTTGACCATCGATTTCAACTTTTCCGTTTTTGTCATAAACTTCTCCCGTTGGCATAATGCAATAACTTGTAATCATTAATTCTCTTTTACCACCTTTTAATAATACTACTGTACCGATAGGTAAAAATTTGTCATCCATTTCCATTCTAATTCCTCCCTTTTATTATAAATCGGTTAATTCGTCGTTGCCTCTAGCAACGTAACCATCATTTTCAATTGCTTGATAACTTAAATCGTCTTCATCTTCTAAATAGTTTTCTTTATCAGCTTCTGATGTATCTTCATAAGAGAATTCCATATCGTTTTCTTCGTCTCCGTCCCACTCTTCTGTGTAGATATCATCATCTCCACCATTATCACTATTCTTCTTACGATCTATGTATGCTTTAGCTCCTATTCCGGCAGCTGCTGCAGCACTTAATCCGGCTGCAATTGGAATTACTGCGCTACCTCCACTTCTACTTGTTGGAGAAAGTGGGGTTGAAGATGTAGGAACTTTTGAATATTTATTTCCTTTAATAATATCATCAATTGATGTGGTTGAACCATCCACTAAATCTGCTAAATCAACATCATCATATGGTGAACTTGGTGTATATCCTTCACCACTATATCCGCCACCACCATGGTTGTTATTAGTTGGTGATTCTGGATTAACTCCTGGATTAAATGGTGTTGTAGGTGTCGTTGGTGTCGTTGCTATTGTCGGAGTTGTAGGTGTCGTTGCTGTAGTAGCAGTTGTAGGAATCGTTGGGGTTGTTGGAACACTTGGTGAACCAGGATAATCTCCTCCTCCTCCACCACCAGGATATCTAGTTGTTGGCGTCGCTGGTGTTGGTGTTGGATCTGGAGTTGGTATTGGATCTGGAGTTGGTGTTGGATCTGGAGTTGGTGTTCCTCCAACTATACCACCTACTGCATCACTTACATTTATTAATGCTTCACTATTTTCCCTAGCAATAG
>AUXO013083455.1_pt1 | contig 14637 bp, 19 predicted proteins | sample 768731 | NCBI WGS metagenome assembly AUXO01 (sample SAMN02715735, study PRJNA202380) | gut metagenome | biome: sheep rumen | host: Ovis aries | place: New Zealand: Palmerston North | reverse complement strand
CTTATTCTGTGCTAAAAGAATATTTTGCATATATTCTTCATCATAGTTTTCTTCTCTTTTTTCTTCTATTTTTCCTTTTATTGAATCACTACTTTTATAAGCACCAGTTGAATCAGATTTTATTTTATTATTTAAAAGACTTTGGGTAGAGCTTTTCTTTTCATTTTTAATATCTGTCATAAGCTCACCCTCTCTATTTTCTTATTTTAACATAATTATCATTAAAAATTAACGTTTAGCCAAGAAAAAAAAGTAATTTTACTTACTTTTTCTAACTTCATCTTCAATATATTTCTCTTCTAATTCGAAATCGTATTGTTCATCCATATAATGTTGCATTTGTGGAGACATTCCATTAGCATTACTAGGATCAAATTTCATTTCTAATTCTTCTCTTTTTTTAGTATCATCTTGATTTTGAAGACCACTAACTTTCCCCTTAATTCTATCTACAACTTCTTTACTTACACCTTGTAGTATCTTCATATCATCACCCTACAATAATTATATCATATTTACATCGTTTTTTTTTACTTTTATTGCATGTAAACAAATAAATCTTTATAATGATAATATAGGGTGATACTATGAAAAAGATATCTTTTGATGGTCTAAGTCGAAATGTTCTTTTCGACGATGATGAAAATATCATTTGGCAAGAAAGACCAAATAAATTTAACTACATTACAAGCAATAATGCTATACCACTAATATTTGCTATTATATGGTTATCATTTGATACAATTGGTATAGTATCTGTAACAATTGCTATGAAAGATCCTTCAGATTTTCTTCCTCTACTATTTTTCTTTGCAATTCACATGATCCCTGTTTGGATCTGGATAGGATCTGCTATTAAATTAGCAAAAGAATATAAATCAATCAATTATATTTTAACAAATAAAAAAGTTATTGCTACCAATGACAAAACCACTTTAAAAATAAATTATAAAGATGTTTCTGATGTTTCATTTTCTGAAACAAGAATTAGTAAACGTGGCGATATTACCATTAAAGGAAATGGTCAACCTATTAAGTTTTGTGGATTAAAAAATGCCAGTAAGCAATATGCGACTATTCGATTAATCATCGATAATTACCAATAAAGTAGGTGGTATCATGAATAATAAAGAAAAAGCAAAAAGCATAGATGACGTTCTACAAAAAGATGAAATGATATTATGGCAATACAAGCCCTCTTCCTTATCTTGTTGGATAGCTGCCCTAAAAAAATTCTTTTTTAATAACGAAAAAGAAAAAATTTATAAATTTCTAGAATCTTTAATTACATTAATCGCCATAACATACTTTATTTTAGCAATAACGCTAAATCCTCTAGAAGGATTATTATTTCTTATTTTCGTATTAGGCTTCATCACACTTATATTTTTAATTCCCATGTTCGTAATTATATTATTATTATCTAATGAAAATAAAAATGTTTCTTATTATATCACAAACAAAAGAATTATAATTTTTGGTGATTACGAAACATTAACTAGTACTATTAAAAGTATTAAAAATATTACATTCAGTGATATATCAAGAATATTCAAAAATGGAACAATTGAGTTTATTCTTAATGGAAAACCAAGAATGCGTTTTGAAGGAATACCTAAAGTTATTAACGAGTACTCATCAATTCGTCTTTTAGTTGAAAGCTTACAAAAAGGAACTATAAAATAGTTCCTTTTATTTTATCTAAGAAAGCTTGATCTGCTGGTGCAAATGTATATTTGTCAAATTCATTTGCTGAAACAAAACGATAATCAGAATGGTCAATATGCATTCTAATCTCTTCTCCTATCACTTTAGCTTTATAGAATTTTAAATCTACAGTTTTATTTGGATATTCATATACTATATGATCTATATAATCTTCAACTACTACTTCCAATTCAAACTCTTCCATCATTTCTCTTTCTAAAGCTTTTTTAGGATCCTCATTTTGCTCTATTTTACCACCAGGGAATTCCCACTTGTTTAATACTTCTTCGTTGCCTGTAGTTCTCCTAGCAATAAAATACTTATCATCCTTTTCAATTAAACCAGCAACTACTTCTATCATAATTTATCTTCCATTACATATTTATATGCATAAAATGGTAATGGAATCCCCCAATCTAAAATTGAAAATATTTTAATTATTAGAATTCTCTTTTTATCTATATCTGTTTCAGCTAGGAACTCATCATGAAGTATTTTTAAATCTGTTTCCTTACTAGCATCCAAATAATCGTAATGAGTTGTATCAACAACATAACTTTCAAATAGTTGTTTAACTATTTCTTCATCACTTAATTTATTACCTGTATCAGCGATTGTATATTTATCATCTTCATACTTTTGCAATTCCATAACTGATTTAAAATCATTTGTATCAATTAAATTCATCAAATGATAAACAATCTTAGGATCATTCTTTTTATGTTTATATATATTAGTTATTAACTCGCTCATTATTTAGACCTCCCCATATCCATTCCTTTATCAAGATCTAAATAATCTTTTAGATTAATTGGTACTAATAGGAATTCTTTTAATTCAGTTCTAAACTTAGTACCGATATCCATATGTAATTGTAAAGCAACCAATTTCATCTTTGCTGCTGGAATATCGCCCATTTCTAATAAACTAACTATCTCTTCTCTTGTTGCTTGGAAAAATGATAATTGTTCTGGAGTATAAGCAGCTTCTTGACCTAATTCATCATGAAGATAATTCAAAATACCATTTAAAGAATCATAAATTCTTTCTTCTGGACTTTCCATCTTATATCCTTCATAAGTAAAAGCCATATCTTCATATTCTTTTAACTCTTCAGGAGATTTATCAAATATCAAATATAAATAACCTTCAAATGATTTTCTCGGAATAGATTTATCAGTTCTATCATATAATTGATCTATTATTGATTTAGATCTTTCACTAATAATCTTCTTAGAATAGTTAATCAATTCTTTATCACTTTTTTCATTCTTAAGAATTTCTTTAATAATCAAATCTAGTTGAATTTTGGTAATTTGATTATCATTAATAATATTACTTAAATAAATGAATTCATTAAAATCAGTATAATATCCATTCTTTTCTAAATTTAATACTATATCTGAAGCTTTATCTGGATTAGATTTCATTAATTTTATTAACGCTAATAAATCCATAATATCACCTTCCTATTTTTTTCTCTGATTCTTTTATATAACCGATAGTATCTCCACCATTACCTATTGCTATAGTAGCTTCTTGTAATGGATCTGTTAAATGTGTTCCACCACCATCAGTTGCAATTACAACGGGAATGCTTCTATCCTTATACCAATTATAAGGAATTTCTTTCATATCTTCAACATTCCCAAGACCATAATTTGAAGAAGCGTTAATTTCGACAATTACTTGAAACCTTTTTAACAATTCTTCATACTTTGAAGCATTTATTTTTTCAAAGAATACGCCATGACCTATTCTTATTTGTGGAGGTGGTACTTTAATACCTAATACTTTTACTGCTTTAGCAATTATTTCTAAAGATGTAACGGGATTTACATAACTATGTCTATTCTCTCCCATATGTAATCTATATACAGAATTAGAATACTTATTTAATATATCTAAAGCAAAAAGAGTAAAATTTGCAAAAGAACAAGGATCATTGAAATTTTTATCATTTTCGCTTAATGGTAATTCTTCACCCATTAAATCAAAACCAGCTATCATTCCTTTTTCCATCATTGACCTTAAATTCTTTTTTGTTTCCTTAACATATGTATAATTATTAAATCTTTGTCTATTAGCACTTAATAAAAATCTAAATTCAATTCCCTTTGGGAATCCCTTTATAGCACCATATTCTAAGATCTTTTTAATTGTTGAATCATTAGAATAAGATAATTCTACATACTTTATACCCATACTTTTTAACAAATCTAATGACTCATATAGCATAAAATAATAGATTACTTTTTTAATATCACTGATAGTCATATTATCTTTATCAACTTTTTTTAATTCACGTGCTACATAATCTATTAGATTATTCCTCTTTGCATTAGATACACTTAAATCTATAAATGTTCCTTGACCTTTAACTGGAATTGACAATTCACCAGCTACACTCTTCCAACGAACTACATCATCTTTTTTTATAAAATCAGCTATACATTCTTGGAAGTCAACCTTTTGGCCAGATTCATCAACAGTATGTCCAATCAAATGGCCATTTACATCAACAGGTAATTTATCAACAAAGTCAAATAAAACTTTTAAGAACTGTTCCCCAGTTAACATTTCCATAAAATGTGTATGTAATTCCGTTCTAACAAGATCACTTTTTTTAATTTTACTTTCTCTTAATCTAGCAATATCACTGATTAAAGCTTCTCTTTGTGGAGAACCTTCATCATATTCCATTGCTTGAGTTGTCATTCTTATTTCATTAGTAGTAACCAAATTACCCAAATATACTACTTTACTTTTACTTAAATCTATGTAAGCTATTTCTCTACCATTAAAATGAACTTCTATTCTATCAGCTCTATAAATTAATTCAATCATATTTTTAAAACCATAATTATGATCATCTATATAAAACTTACCATCTTCAATATATAAATCAAATGATAATTCACTATTAATCAGAATAGTATATTTCATTCTACTCACCACTATCTAAAGTATAACATAATTATTTTTCTAATAATTCACTATCGTATAACTCTTTATACTTTTTATTTTTCTTTAATAATTCCTTATGTGTACCACTTGCTACTATGCGTCCATTATCCATTAACATAATAGTTTTACAATTTGCTATCGTTGATAAACGATGAGCTATAATTAAAATTGTATAATCACCCTTCATATTATTAATAGCTTTTTGGATATTAGCTTGTGTTTCATTATCTAAAGCTGAAGTAGCTTCATCAAATAAGATTATCTTAGTCTTTTGAACAAATGCTCTTGCAATTGCTAAACGTTGTCTTTGCCCTCCAGAAAGGGTAACTCCACCTTCTCCGACAACTGTATCATATTTATCAGGAAGTGACTCTATAAACTCTTCTAAACAGGCATTTCGACATGCTTCTACCATTTCATTATCAGATAAATTTTCTTTTACCAATCTTAAATTATCTCTAATTGACATATTAAAGATATAAGGATTTTGACTAATAATAGTAATATTAGCTCTAATACTATCTTCATCAAGATCTTTAATACTATTACCATCTATTAAAATATCACCACTATCAATATCATATAACTTACATAATAGTGAAAAAATTGTTGTCTTCCCAACACCAGATTTTCCAACAAAACCTATCGTATCATTTTCTTTTATCTTAAATGATAAACCTTTTAATACTTCTGGTCCATTTTCATAACTGAAACGAACATTCTTAAATTCAAAATTTCCTTTAACATGATCTAGATGATTAGTTCCAAACTTTTCTTTACTAAACTCGTCACCTTCTAAGATAGCAAACACACGACTACATGATAGATTAAAAGCTTTAACTTCAGTTAATAATTCCCCTAAATTAAATATTAAATTACCTAATACACGATGCTTATAATTATGTAATACTAAAGCTAATGCAATAGTTAAAGCACCATCATTTAATAAACTTACCATTAATACTACTAAGAAAAACTCTATTGTTGAACCAATACTATCAATAGCAGCATTATAATTCATTTCCGTATTACGCATTTCAAATTGACTAACAGTTAATTCATCAATATTCTTTTCTATCTCTTCCATAAATGATTCTTTAGCATTTAACATTTTTATGTCTCTAACACCACGAACCAATTCACCAACTAAACCGGCAGTTTTTTCTCTTTGTTTTCGATATATTCCATCTTTAATATTAACGCGTTTAGTTTTAAACAAATGTAAAATAGTTAAAATAGTAGATCCAACTAAATAATAAAAGAATACCTTCTTATTAATAACAAATACTGCTACAAAGATTCCTGCATCAGTTAAAATACTCGTTAAGAATCCCATTCCTCTTGTAAATATTTTCGACATTTCATCTGTATCATTTCCAATACGTTGAATAAAAGTACCACTAGTATGTTTATCTATTTCCTTTAATTCAATCTTTAATATTTCTTTAGATAAAGCTAATTGAATGTCCTTTGTAGTACCTCTAAAGAATACTTGTGTATTTCTGCGAAGTAACCAATGAGCTAAAACTGCAAATAAATCAATCAACAAAACTACTGCGGAAACAACGACTAATTGCCAATATTTACTAGTAGACAAAAAAACTATCTGTCTAGCCGAAATAATAGGAACTACAATATTAATACCTATAAAAATAACGCTTATTATAGTAAAAATAATTACATTCTTTTTATATTTTTTTCCATATTGCCATACTCGCTTAAGATTACTAAATGTTTCCATGGCAACACCCCTATTCTCTATTCTATTTTAACATAAAAAACTTATAGTTTCCTATAAGTTTTCATTAATAAATTTTTCTATTTCTACTGTAAATAAACTAGGTATATTTTCATACTCTTGAATATAGCAATCAATATGCATTTTACGACCATTTTCATTTATTGTTAAATCATTAGTCGCCGTATTTTTACTACGATTTACCTTCTTTAGTTTATTTACTTTTTCATACATTTCTTTAATCTTTGGTAGATTAGGTTTACAAATATTATTAATCAAATCATCAATAATAATCTTATCTTCTATAACTTTATTGACTATGATATTTTCTTCAGAGCCATTCATGTTTTTATCTTCTCTTTTATAAACAATACTATCATTATTGATTGTAATATTTAATTCACTAATAATATTCTTTTTAAAAATGTTTAATTCAAAAGCTCCATCATGATTTAAATTATTTAAATATCTAATAGCTTCTGTCGCTGCTATAGCGCCATCTGAAACTGCTGTTGCCACTTGTCTTAGATTCTTTACTCTTATATCACCAGCAACAAAGATTCCATCTTTATTTGTCTTTAAATCATCTGCTATTACATTACCAGTATCTGAAACATTTAATCCTTGAAGTAAATAACTTGTTTCTGGAACTTTAGCAACAGCTACAAAAATTCCACTAACATCTAATTTACCTTCACGACCATCTTTAGTTTCAAAAGATATATTTTCAACTTTGTTTTCGCCATTAATACTTGTAACTTTAGCATCAGCATATAATTCTATATTCTCTTTTTCTAATTTAGAAACATCTAATTTACCTTTATAGATAAAATACACTTTCTCACATAAATTAGCTAAATAAAGGACGTCTTCCAAAGCTTCCTCTGTACTACCAACAACTACTACTCTTTTATTTTTAAAGAAATTTCCATCACAAGTAGCACAATAAGAAACACCTCGACCAAGTAATTCTTTCTCTCCAGGTACTCCTAATTCTCTCTTATCATTTCCTGTTGCAATAATAATTGCTTTAGTTTCGTACATATTATCTAAAGTTTGAACAATTTTCTTGCCATCCATTTCCATGATATTCATTGCTTTTTCATATTTTACTTCAATATTTAAAGCTTCAACTTGTTCTAAAAACTTCTTTCCAAGCTCTTCACCTGTTATATGGAATAATCCTGGATAGTTATCTACTAAATGAGCTTCTAAAATCTTTCCACCTACTTTATTTGCTTCTAGAACTAATACTTTTTTGCCAGCTCTAACAGCATATATAGCAGCTGTAATTCCTGCGGGACCGCCACCAATAATAACTATATCATACATAATACACCTATTTAATTAGACTCAATATAGTGTCCTTATCTACTAAACCAACTGATCTATTAATTTCTTTACCATCTTTAAAAGCTATTACACAAGGAATACTCATTATTCCATATTCCATAGCTAAATCGCTTTCTTCATCAGTATTAATTTTAAATACTTTATGTTCCTTAGAAATATCATCCATAATAGGAGCTAACATCTTACAAGGACCACACCAATCAGCATAAAAATCTACTAATACTGGTTCTTTACTTTCTAATACTTCTTTTTTAAATTCAGCACCTGTTATTTGTTTACTCATAATAATCTCTCCTTTGCTTATCTATTGTAAACTATTATTAACAATTCTACAATTCATATGGTACAACTTCTTGACCATCATAGTATTCAAGTAATAGTCTAACTACTCTTGAATAATCATATTCATCTTCAAAAATTGTTGCCATCATATCAAATAATGGATTGTCATTATTAAATCCCTTCAAATAATAACTTAAATATTCTTCATGTGTTTTATCTTCAGGATATGCTGCTGGATCATATTGTTGAATAGCAATAAATAAATGAGAATGTTCCTTCATAATTGGTATCAATTTATTGAATAATTCTTCGTTATTCTTAAATTTAACTCTAAACACTTTATAACTCTCATTTTGAATTAATGCTAATACATAATCCAAATCTGCTAGACTACCATCAATATATATTTGACCACCATCTTCTTGAAATGAACTTAACAAACCAATTATTTCACCTAAATGATTCTTATAATCAATTAATGGATAAGAAACAAATTCTAATTCTTTTCCATTCTTTATATAAGAATCAATCATCTTAGGATATAATTGACATATTTCTTCAAAGCCTTCATCTAAGCATAATTTTAATAAAGGTTCTACTCTCATTAATTCAGTTTCTGGATCAATATCATATAAAGCGCCATCAACTCTTGTAAATGCCTCCAAATATGCTGCATATTGAGAGAATTCATCAGGACTATTAACACCTGCTAAGAAAGAACAAAAAACCGCTTCATTCTCTCTCATAATACCCTTAGTATGACATAACTCATGAGTAATTGTATTTAATACTATTGCTTTACTATGATTATAATCAATAGCTAAACCAAAGCCTGTTGTATATCCAACAGCAAAGCCATCATAATCATTATCTCCATGATTTATTCTTTTATAATTCATTGGATATAGACCCTTTAAAAATTGATAATCATTAGAAATATTTAATAAATCACTTACTGCTCTTTGTTCCAAAGAATCTGTATAAATAATCTCCCCATTATCATCACGATCAAATTCTAATGATTGTTCAATTACTTTGTTCAATAAAATATCGTATAAAACTAATATATCTTCTTCACCATATTCTTTATCTACTCTATCCTTCATTTGAAAATGATTGATTAAATAAGAATAAAATGAAGTATTATATACATTACTAATTAAAACAAAACCTAATACAAAAATTGGTAATAGAGTTAAAGTCAAATTAAATATAAGATTTCTCTTCTTAAGTCTTTTAAATATACAAACTATTATCAACAATAATATAGTTAAAAATAAACCTGTAATTAAGAATGTTCTAATATTAACACCTAATACTGGAAATACTTCAAAAGCCTTAAAAAAGAATCCTGCTATTGGATTTCTAACCTTTAACCAATACATATTGCCCAAAGGTTTAATAAATGCAATTACTACTTGAACAACATTTGTTAAACAAAACAAAATAGAACAAACAATAATAAAGATTAAAACTTTTTTATTTAATTTAAGTTTATTATCATTCATTTAAACCATCCCATTATTCTTTTATAATAAAAGTATAACATATTAATTTTATTTTTATTTAAAAATGTGTTATTATATTCAATACTTAAAGGGGGATTTTAAACATGGCTACTTTATTTAAACCATATAATTTATACTCTGTAGAAGATGATAATTACGCTATATCTAGTTTTGAAAGCACAGATAGTCTTCATTATACTTTAAAAGTTAATACTACTGGCGAGCCTTCAATCTACGCTAATAAATATAAGAAAACTAAAAAAGGAAATAAGTCTTTTCAAATACCTATCGAAGAAGGAAATGCATTCTACGAACCATTTAGTAATCTTTTAAAAGATAATCAATCATTAACTTTTGCCGATAAACAACTTCCTGATAAAAAATTAAGAATATCTCGTAAAGAAAACTTTATTATCTTAACATTTACTAATCCACATAATATGTTTAATATTATTAATATTCATATTAGTGAAGAAGAGATGCCTTTATTTAATGAATTATTAGATTCATTAAGTGAACAATTTACTTTAGTAGAAGATATATCATTAAAAAAACAAATGAATTAAATCATTTGTTCTTTTTTTTATCTGATAAAACAATCTTTGTTGAAGCATCATCCTCTAATAATTCAGGATGATCAAAAAGATATTGAATTAAATCCATTGATTTAATGAAATAAAAGCCATCAGCTACTCTTTCATCTATAGAAATTCCCCAATCACAAATCTTTCTAATTTCTTTTTTACCATCAATTAGAACTTCTTTTTCTTTAATTTCACCCATTGTTGCTAAACTAGATGATGTCCCAAAATTTGTAATATTATGATGAATAGCATTACAACCTAGTGTTCCAATATTAGAAACTATCATACTACTATAATATAAATTATCTTTGACTAAGGAAGCTGGTAAAATACCTTTGTCATCCATCCATTTTAATAAACCTACAACTGGGACTCTTATTATATTAGGTAACTTACCTAATACATCAATAGCGCCATTAGCGCCTTCTTTTTCATAACTAGATTTACTATTTCTAATAGCATCTACTTTATCCATTATAAATTTCTTTATAGTAAATATATTATCATTAGGTCCTACTGGAACCATAATCATTATTTCTTCACTCTTATCATCAAAAGCTACTTTAGCAACAAATGATATTACAACATCATTATGTTGAAAGATATGTCTATTTTGGACAAAACGATTTAATTTTTCCCTATTATAAATAGTTTTAGCTATAGCTGTTACAAAAGCATGAAAAAAAGTAAAGTGTTCCCCTTCTTTTTTCTTCTTTTCCAAGTATTTAGCTAAATTAGTTACATCAAAATCAGTATGAGTATAAACAAAGCTATCGCATCTATTCGGTTTCAAATCAATCATGATTTGAGCCATGCCACCAGCATCATTTACTCTCGTTGCATTTCTTGAACCCATCATTATCACCATTTTCTAATATTATTATAACAAATTATGATACATTTTTTTAGAAAAATATTTTATAATAAGCTCAAGGAGACATAACTATGGATAAATTAAAAGCTAAAATTGATGAAATTGTTAAAAAAGTTAAAGAAGATAAAGACTTTGCCAACAATTTCAAAAGTGATCCAATTAAAGCAGTAGAAAGCGTTCTTGGTATTGATTTACCAGATGATCAAATAAACAAAGTCATCGATGGTGTTAAAGCTAAATTAACAGTTGATAACGCTAAAGATACTGTAAACAAATTAAAAGGACTATTTAAATAGTCCTTTTAATAATCAATTTATCTTTATACGCAGCTAAATCACTTAAGATTTCTTCCCTAGTAGCATAATATTTATCCACATAACCTAACATCATATCTAAAAATTTATCATCAACTTCATAGTTGATTTTTTCTATTTTTAATTGCTGTTTCATATATCTTGTAATAACACGGTGTCTTACTATTTCCTCATCAATATCTATTAAGATTATTAAATCTGCCATGTCTAATAAAAAATATAACTCTTTTCTTAAAGCTCCTTCTATTATCCATTGCTTATTAATATCTATTTCAGCTATCAATCTTTTCTGTTCCTCTAAACTTCTTCTAACATGAAGCACATCGTCATGAACGATATCATCGATTCCAAAGACAGGTATTCCCAATTTTTTGTTTAACTTTTTAGCATATGTACTTTTGCCACAGCCGACACAGCCAACAATTAAAATTTTATTTGAAGTATTCATTCCATTCCTTTTCCTTAAAACCAACTAATACTTTATCTTTATTTACTAATATAGGTCTTTTAACTAACATACCATTAGAATTCAATAATTTTATTTTTTCTTCTAAACTCATATCTTTTAATTTATCTTTTAAATTCATTTCTCGATAAATTAAGCCACTGGTATTGAATAGTTTATTAACATCAATCTTGTAATTATTAATCCATTCCGTTAATTCTTCTACCGTAGGATTGTTTGTTTTAATATCTCTTTCATTATATTTTATTTTCTTATCATCTAAGTACTTCTTTGCTTTCATACAAGTACTACATTTACTATAACAAATAAATTCCATTACTTACCTCTCGTCATACTTCTAACACCTTCATTAAGTCGATGTCTTAAATCAATTAACTCTCTTGGTGAATAATCTGGTTGCCTAAAAACAGCATCTCTAGGATATAAACCATAAAATTCTAATATTTCTGGTGCTAACTCTGTTCCATTATCCATACTGATATATGAAAATCTTTTCTTCTCTCTATCAAATATTGGTTTTACAATCATAAAATCACCAATAAGAGGATTATATCTAATCTCTAAAGATTCCACTGGATATCTTTCATCATAATTAAATGCATTTTCTTTAATACTATCTTGAATAGCAGCTAAACTTCTAAGGTTTTCTGAAGGGATTTCTTTTCTTCTTTCTCGTTCATTCCAACTATCTTCAATTTTCTTTAATTGACTTGGCAAATAGTCTTCTAAAGCATTTATTAGTCCCCCATTATTTAAAACCTTCTTATAACCGTGTAAATCAAAGTTATATAAATCTAAAACAGATTCATCTTCTATATCAAAATAAACTCTATTTCCATCAACATAATTATAAAACTTACATAAATATATCATTTGATCATATATATTATACCAAACATCAATATTTATTCCTTTAATTGGATGTTCTTTCATACTGCCACGTCCTTTGAACTACTATAACAAATAATCACTAAAAAAAGAAGAATTAATCTTCTTTTTTATATTTCATAAACTTATCGATTCCATCTCTCTTATCGTCTTTTTGGGAATCCATAATAGAATTACTTATTATACGATAATAATCTCTTTGTTCCTTAGATAATGCTGCTCTTCCTTTAACATCTACATCAATACCTAAATCACTCATTAGAGATATCTTATCTCCTTTACCTAACATACTTAAAAATTTATCTACTTCTTTTTTCTCATAAGCTTCTAAGAATTTTTCTTTTCTAATAATGTTTAACTTCCTATTAGCTGTATTAATTTTAAATGCTAATACATCCATGTTCTTTTCTAAAGCCATTAAATATAAACCAACCCTAACAGATTCATTTATATCTTTCATTGCTTTAACTATTTCATCAACATCAAAATGAAAATTATTAAATTCCTCAAGCATCTCACGCATAGCTTGAATTAATTCTTTTCCAAACAAATTATTAATTATCTTGTTCTTCATAAGCATCATCCATATATAAAACTCTATTAACGATATCTATATCAATATCATTAACAGCTATGTTATGTGGTAAAGCACTTTCTGCCAACACTTCATGAAAATCAATCAAGCACAATGGTTTAAAGAATTGATCATAACTATTACGACCCAATGCTGCAGAACATAGTACAAATCTATCTATATCAGCACCATTTTCTAAGTAAACATCTCTTTCTAAAGTTGTATCAAAATAATAATACTCGTCTCCAATTAATACTAAATTAGCCATATAATATCTACCAAGATTGTCTTTAAAAGCAACATTCAAAGCATTACTACCAGCTCTATTTAGGATTTCACTAAAGACAAAAGAATTAACGATACAATCAGTTTTACCATCAATTAAACCATGATATAACTCATTAGTAATAACACTACTACCAATATTATATCTAGTAACTTTATTAAATTTTTCATTCGTAACCAAATACTTTTGTAACTTTGCTGCATTTAATAATTGTTGATCTTCATTAATTGGTTTTCTTAAATCTAAATCTTTAATAATATTTTTAATTTTATCTTCAATTTGAAAATTTATCTTTACATCATTTAAATTTAACAAAACAGCATTATTCTTTTTTCTAGATAAAACTAAATTTTTCTCAGTATAAATCTTTTCTTTTCCACCAACATCTATTATATAAATGTTTCGTTCATCACCAAAGTAAGTATTTAATTCTTTAACGATTCCTCTAAGTCCACTACTTAATATCTTAACTTCATCACCAATATTAAATTTTTGATTCTTCATGCATCCACCTACTTACTCTTTAATGCTATATAAATATCTGAATAAACATCCTTAACATCTTGATAGAAAGTATCTAATTTAAATGTATTACATTTATACCATTTAGGTTTAGAAGCATTACTACCTGCAAATTTATCTACCCATTTATCAGATATACCAAGCACAATTGCATATGGTAACACATCATACAATAAATTTCTATTATTATATCTAACTTCTGTAATAACAGTTTTAATATCCACAGTAGTCAAGAATTGTTTATAAGCATTAATCTTGTTATACATCATATTACCATAAACAGTTCTATTACCCATCGCATTCATAATTAAAGCAATAACTATCATACATAATAAACCAACTATATAAGCAGATAATTTTAATGAATCTTCTACAAATGCCATATAAGATGTTAAAACTATTGGAACTATTATAAATATTAAAGATACTAATACATATAATAGCTTCTCTACTGGTTTATCATTACTTAAATAACCACCAAGTAATAACATATATCCTATTCCACTAACAATAATATTAATAGGTATTACACTAGGTTGATACTCCAATAAAATATCAATTGTATTAACAATAA
>AUXO017226578.1_pt1 | contig 14638 bp, 9 predicted proteins | sample 768731 | NCBI WGS metagenome assembly AUXO01 (sample SAMN02715735, study PRJNA202380) | gut metagenome | biome: sheep rumen | host: Ovis aries | place: New Zealand: Palmerston North | reverse complement strand
GCAATCTGCTGAAGAATAGGGGTCTCTACCTCGGTATAGCCTGCCTCGTCAAATACTTGACGCATGGTACGTAAGATGGCTGCACGCTTCAGGAACGTATTCTTCACGCCCTCATTTACGACCAAATCCACATAGCGCTGACGATAACGTTGCTCCGGATCATTAAAGCCGTCATATGCCACACCGTCTTTGTATTTCACAATAGGCAGCGGCTTCAGACTCTTGGCCAAAACCGTTAACTTCTTCGCGTGCACGGAAATCTCACCCATCTGAGTACGGAAAACGAAACCTTCAATGCCGATGAAATCGCCAATATCCAGCAGTTTCTTAAATACTACATTGTACATCTGCTGCTCCACAGTCAATCCACCATTAGCACCATTTGCACCATTAGTACCATTTGTACCATTTGCACCATTTGTACCACTCGCACCATTTGCACCATTAGCACCATTTGTACCATTCGCACCATTAGCACCATTTGTACCATTAGCACCATTTGTACCATTCGCCTCCGGAACCGGCGCTTGTATATCATCACGGCTTACGTATACCTGAATACGACCCTTCGAGTCCTGAATCTCGATAAACGAAGCCTTTCCCATGATACGCTTGCTCATCAGTCGTCCGGCAATTCGTACTTCGTCACCCGTGTGCCAAATACGTTCACCATTGGCATTATTGAGCGAAGCGCTCATCTCATCATTGGCATTATTGAGCGAAGCGCTCATTTCACCATTATCCACAAATCCAGCCTTTATATCTGTGGAGTACCCGGTCACTTCATACTCCGCCGCAGGGTAGGGATCGATACCCATATCACGCATCGTCTGCAAACTCTGACGGCGTACAATTTCTTGTTCACTTAATTCCATTATAATGTCTTAATTTCTTAATTTTGTTACAAAATTATCGTTTTTTGCGCATAACAACGCAATTTCGGGGCAAAGGTACAACTTTTTTTTTACATATGCAAGCGCGCACGAACATTTTTTGTAAAAACAACAAAAATGAACAATTATTCTTAAAAATCGAAATAATGCTCAGTAAGTATCCGGTTGATATCAAACCGTAGGGTAACCATAGTATAACCATAAGATAGCCATATGATAAAATGCATGTTTTTGCAAAAATGTAACATATACTATATATATACTTTGTATATATATACATTTTGATGTTTAAAATAAATTTGCGTATGTCGAAAAAAAATTGTAATTTTGTGCGCAAATTTTGCAAATTTGGATGATTATGGATAAACAAACTCAAGCGTACGTAGACAGTTTCATGGCTGATCTCAAAGCAAAGAATCCTGGTGAAAAAGAATTTCACCAAGCGGTACAAGAAGTAATAGAATCGGTTGCACCGATGATCATGGCATATCCTTACCTGCGCGAGCAGAAAGTAATGGAGCGTATCGTTGAACCCGAGCGTGTCATCATGTTCCGAGTTCCTTGGATGGACGATCAAGGTGAGGTGCAAATCAACCGCGGTTTCCGCATCCAGATGAATAGCGCCATAGGTCCGTATAAGGGTGGTATACGTTTTCACGCATCGGTAAACCTCTCTATCATGAAGTTCCTCGCGTTTGAGCAGACCTTCAAGAATGCCCTTACAACTTTGCCGATGGGCGGTGCCAAGGGAGGATCGGACTTCTCGCCGCGTGGAAAATCAGACGCCGAAGTGATGCGTTTCTGCCAGAGTTTTATGACCGAACTCCAACGTCATATTGGCGCTGACACAGACGTTCCTGCCGGAGATATCGGCGTAGGAGGTCGTGAAATCGGTTATTTGTTCGGTCAATACAAGCGCTTGCGTGACGAGTTCACGGGCACCCTTACCGGTAAAGGTCAACAATGGGGTGGTTCGCTCATGCGTCCTGAAGCTACAGGCTATGGAGCTTGTTACTTCGCTGAAGCCATGCTGGCTACACGTGGCGAGTCATTCGATGGCAAGAAGGTCTGCATCTCCGGAGCAGGAAATGTAGCGCAGTTTGCGGCACAAAAAGCCATGCGTCTCGGTGCAAAAGTACTCACGCTCAGCGACTCCGACGGTTTCATCTACGATCCGGAAGGACTGAACGAAGAGAAAATGGCTTATGTTTTCGAACTCAAGAATGTCCGTCGCGGTCGTATCAAAGAGTACGCTACTAAATATCCGCAGGCTCAATATTTCCCGGGTGAGCGTCCTTGGCGCATTCCTTGTGACATCGCCATGCCGTGTGCTACCCAGAATGAGATTGAAAAAGCCGATGCAGAGAACCTGCTCAAGAACGGTTGCTTCTGCGTTACAGAAGGAGCAAACATGCCTTCTACACCGGAAACGATCGCCCTCTTCCAAAATGCTAAGATCCTTTACAGCCCCGGTAAGGCATCCAATGCCGGTGGTGTGGCTACTTCCGGTTTGGAAATGACACAAAACTCTATGCGTCTGAAATGGACAGCCGAGGAAGTGGACCTGCGTTTACGTACGATTATGGCTGACATCCACGCTGCCTGCCTCAAATACGGTACAGAAGAAGACGGTTATATCAACTACGTCAAAGGAGCCAACATCGCCGGCTTTATGAAAGTGGCTAATGCCATGGTCGAGCAAGGATTAGTTTAATACCTGTGAGAAAGTGCTTTAGCAATTGAGCAGGGACTCGTATATCAGAGTTATAAGATTGTAGATTTTGGAAAGCAACTATACATCGTTGATGGAGAAGCGCGTGAAGCGAATTCTACTCGTGTGCAACAACTATGATAGCTTTGCACTCGAGGAGGATGGTCGTATAGACGTGCAAATCGCGCAGGAGTATGCGGAATTGAACCTCTCGAATCCGCCTTCTATCACCCGTGCGGAGACCACGAAAGAGGCCTTAGTAATCATTGAGGAACGCAAAGCGGCCCCTAAACTTCCCTTTGACCTCATTCTTACCATGTATAGCGTGGGGGAACTCGATGTGTTTGACTTTGCCAAAGAGGCAAAAAACTTGATGCCGGAATGTCCGATCGTGCTGCTTTCCTCGTTCAGTAAAGAAATTTATAATCGTATCGAACAGCACGACCGCTCAGACATAGACTATTTCTTCAACTGGAATAACTCTACCGACCTCATCATCGCGATTATCAAACTGATTGAGGACCGTATGAACGCGCCGCACGATATCATCGAAGAAGGAGTGCGGGCAATATTGCTGGTAGAGGACAGCGTCCGTTATTACTCAACCTACCTGCCGCTCCTTTACAAATTGGTGCTCCAACAGAACCAGATAGCGATTCGTGATGCCCTGAACGAGAAGCAGCAGTTACTTCGTAAAAGAGCGCGTCCAAAGGTACTTTTGGCTACTTGTTATGACGAAGCTCTCGAGACCTATCGCCGTTATGAGAAGAATATCATAGGCGTCATTTCCGATATCGGTTTTGTCTTGCATAAAGGAGACCCGTCCAGCACGGAGAAATTAGACGCAGGTATCGATTTATGCCGATTAATTCGGCAAGAAAACCCGACGATGCCATTCTTGATGCAGAGTTCGCAAGAATCCATGCGCTCTATTGCCAAGCAACTGAAAGTGGGCTTTGTGGTCAAGACCTCGAAGACCCTCACGCAGGAATTGAGCGCATACATTGAGCGGGAGTTCGGCTTTGGTGATTTCGTGGCAATAGATCCCCGTTCTGGCAAAGAAATTGCGCGTGCAAGCGACTTAGAAGCCTTTGAACGCGTTATTTCTACCATTTCATCGGCTGCTTTCCGTCGGTTAAGTGATAACAACTATTTATCGAAATGGCTCTTTGCACGTGGTCTGTTCGCAATAGGCAGACATGTGCAGAAACTGCAGATTCAGGACGAGACGGATATTGAAAATATCCGACAAACTAACATACGCCTAATTCACGACTACCGTATCAACCAGGCTTTGGGTGTCGTAGCGCGCTATTCGCCCCAGACTTACAATGACACGATCTGGTTTGCCCGTTGTGGCGACGGAGCGATGGGAGGAAAGGGTAGAGGTCTCGCTTTCTTGAATCATACGTTGCAGAAACACGATTTGTACGACCACTGGCCGCAATTGCGTGTATTAGTGCCGCGTACTATGGTCATAACGACTGAATATTTCGACCGTTTCATTCACGATAACGGCCTGCAATATGTGATTAATGCCGATCTCACGGACGAAGAGATTCTCTCCGAGTTCGTTGCAGCGATGTTACCGGTAGACTTGCGCGAAGCCCTGCGTCATTTCATACAAGTGACGCAAAAACCGCTGGCTATTCGTTCGTCCAGTAAACTGGAAGACAGTTATTACCAGCCTTTTGCAGGGGTGTACAGTACCTACATGATCCCGCACACCGAGAATGAAGACCAACAATTGCGATTGCTCAGCAAAGCCATCAAATCGGTTTATGCCAGCGTTTATTTCGCCGCGGCACGTGGATATATCACGTCAACGGGAAATGTGATTAGCGAAGAGAAAATGGCCATCGTTCTGCAAGAAGTAAGCGGTGAAACCGAAGGAAACTACTATTTCCCGGTCATCTCAGGTGTCGCACGGAGTGTCAATTTCTATCCGGTGGGCAAAGAAAAACCTGAAGACGGTATTGTCAAACTCGCCTACGGATTAGGTAAAGTCGTTGTGGATGGAGAACAAGTGCTTCGTTTCTCACCAAAATATCCTAAGAACGTGCTCCAAACCTCTACGGTCGATTTGGCGATGCGCGAGACCCAGCAATCCATGCTGGCCTTATCGCTTAGTCCGGAGAAATTCAAGACTTCTATAGACGATGCAGTCAACTTGGAACGATTCGCTATCCATGAGTGCGATCAGTTTGAGAGCTTAAAGATGATCGCTTCTACCTACGATCGCGAAAACATGCGCATCGTGGATTCCTGTTATCCCAACGGACCACGTATCGTCACTTTTGCACCGCAATTGAAGTTCAACACATTCCCCATAGCGGAAATCATCCGCACTTTATTGGATGTCGCGCAGCAGGAGATCAAAACACCCGTGGAGATTGAGTTTGCTGTGAACTTGGAGAGCGACCCGCAGATCTTCCATGTGCTCCAGATACGTCCTATCTCAGCCGATAGCTTAACGGCGAAAGTGGATTGGAATACAGTCGATGAAACCGGAGCTTTTCTTAAATCCGGAAATGCCTTAGGAGTCGGAGACATTGAGGATGTACGCGATATCATCTATCTGCGCCGCGATACCTTCGATATTTTGCGTACGCGCGAAATGGCACAAACAATACGGCAGTGGAATAATGTTATGCGTCAGGAAGGACGCTCGTTCCTCCTCATCGGTTACGGCCGTTGGGGATCGCAGATACCTACACTCGGAGTCCCTGTGCAGTGGAGCGATATCAGCGAGGCTAAAGCCATTGCAGAGTGCAGTTTGGAGAACTTCAGAATAGAACCCTCGCAAGGAAGCCATTTCTTCCAAAACCTCACTTCCTTCAATGTCGGCTATATGAATATTGATCCCTGGGCTCGCATGGACGATCAATACGATGAATCCGTTTTAAATGCCCTGCCTGCCGTGGAAGAAACAGAACTCGTTCGACATGTCCGCTTGGAGAAGCCTCTCAAAATGGTGGTAGACGGTTTTGCGAACAAAGGTATCATAAAATTGTAGAAAAAATCAATACTATATGACACTATTACTACAGATTATTACACTCATCGGTTCCGTCGCGATGTTGATGTACGGAATGAAGGTAATGAGTGAAGGCCTGCAGAAAATGGCGGGTAGTAAACTGAGCAATGTGCTCGGCACAATGACTACCAATCGTTTCTCGGGCGTACTGACCGGTGCTGGAATTACCGCGGCTGTGCAGTCCTCTACGGCTACAACGGTCATGACGGTCAGCTTCGTTTCAGCGGGCATCCTTAGTCTTTCACAGGCTATCTCAGTTATTATGGGTGCCAACATCGGAACGACTCTCACAGCATGGATCATGGTGCTTGGAGGCGGTTCATTCGACATGAGATTGGTGGTATATGCTACTATCGTCTTAGCGGTAGCACTCATATACACCAAGAAAAATGCGAACTTAGGCGACTTCCTGATCGGTCTCTCCTTGATGCTCCTGGGCTTGACTACCTTGAAGATCAACGCCACTGAGATGAAGTTGGATGAGATAGATGCGGTACGGAATTTCTTTGATGCCACATCCAGTTGGGGCTACGGCAGTTATTTCCTCTACCTCTTGGTCGGTGGTATATTGACCTTCGCTGTGCAGTCTTCAGCCGCGATCATGGCCATCACAATGACCCTCTGTTCTGTAGGTGTTTTACCGATTGATATGGGTATTTCGCTCGTCTTGGGCGAGAATATCGGTACAACGATCACGTCCAATATTGTAGCCTTGTCGGCTTCTATCCAGGCAAGACGTGCTGCTATGGCGCACTTAGTATTTAACCTCTTCGGTGTGATCTGGGTACTTTGTATCTTCCGTCCGTTTGTAGGTCTTGTCTGCAAACTGTGGGCTGTACCTTTCGAAGCAGGCGTTCGTCCGGAAGAAGGTATCTCTCCGGAGAAACTGAGTGCTATATTGGCTACGTTCCACACCTTATTTAATGTCATCAACACCTGTATCTTAATTGGTTTTGTGAAGTATCTGGAGAAACTGGTGATCTGGATCATTCCGTCCAAACCCGAACAGAAAGATACGGACAGCCAATTGCGTTTCATCTCCGGTGGTCTTATGTCCACATCTGAGTTGTCTATCTTGCAGGCTTGGAAAGAAGTACATGTGTTTGCCGTACGTACCCAACGTATGTTAGGTATGATTCACGACTTGTATTATGAAACCGACTCAGCCCAGTTTACGAAGATATTCAGCCGCGTCGAGAAATACGAAGGTATTTGCGATCGTATGGAGTATGAGATCGCGCAATACCTCAATAATGTAGCTGATGGTCGTCTGTCCGATCAGTCCAAACACGAGGTGCATAAAATGCTTCGTATTGTTTCGGAATTGGAATCGGTCGGAGACTCGAACTACAATCTGTCCCGTTTCATCCGTCATAAGCATGAGAATAATGTGAAGTATACGGAAGACCAGGATAAGAACGTTGAGATGATGATGTATCTCTTAAGTGGCGCAGAAGCCAAAATGGTAGAAGCCTTGGAGCATGTCAATATCTCCGAAGATGAATTCCATCAAATGACGAACATGGAGAACGAAATCAATAATTTCCGTGATGAACTCAAGATGAAGAACATGCAAGACATCACGGATAAGAAGTACGACTACTCGGTAGGTGTCAACTACATGGATATCGTTCTCGAATTGGAGAAAATGGGCGACTACATCATCAATGTGGAAGAGGCCATTTATGAGCATAAACATGATAAATAATATTTAACATTTTGAAATATGAAAAATAATATTCTAGCAGGCGCTTGTATCGCCATTGGTTTGACCCTTGCCGGTCTGTTCATTTATCTGGGAATTAACAAGTTCGCTAACAAAGACCGCGCAGTAAGCGTCAAAGGTCTTAGCACACGCGAGGTAGAGGCGGATTATGCGGTTTGGCCGCTGTCCTATGCATGGAGCGGAAATGATCTACCGGCTTTGTATACACAATTGGAGAATGTCACCGCACGCGTAAAGCAACATCTCCTGTCCTTAGGTTTTGAAGAGTCCGATATCCGCCAGGGTAGTGTGTCGGTAAGCAATAACTGGGATGGATACTATGGTACGCGTCCTGAGTTCAAGTATACCCTCAGCACTTCGCTCATCGTCTCTACCAACAAAGTGCAACTGGTAGTCGCTAGCCAAGGCAAAGAGTCTTCTTTGCTTAAAGAAGGCATCATTGTTACCACGGAGAAATGGAATCTGGATTATCAGTACAATGGACTGCCGGAGTTGAAACCGTCGATGATTGAAGAGGCTACCCAAAATGCACGTGCTGTAGCGCAGAAGTTCGCGGACGATGCACAATGCTCATTAGGCTCTATCCGTCGCGCTAGTCAGGGCCAGTTCTCCATTGAGTCGGATAATTATCAGCCTTGGGTAAAACACGTACGTGTAGTCACAACTGTAGATTATTTCTTGGAATAAGCACATGAAGAGCGGAGGCTTCTCATCGAAAGTAGGTCTTATCATTTCTTTGCGTCCTCTTGTTTGGCCTTCCTCTTATTATGACGGAGTTCCTCGTCGGTAAACGCTCTGGGAAAAGTGTATCTTGTTGCCCTGCGATGGTTGGTTCCGATAGCGATTATACTGATCTTCCTCAATAGCCTTGGGGTATTATAGATAAGAAGCATTTAAGAATAAAAATAGATATATGTTAAAAGATTCAATTCAAAATTTATTAGGTCAAGTGCGTGAAATGAACGCAGCTAACGCGGAAGAGTTGGAAGCCCTGCGTATCAAATATCTCAGTAAGAAAGGTGAGATCACGACGCTTTTCAATGAGTTCCGTACGGTTCCTGCTGAGCAGAAACGTGAACTGGGTCAGTTATTGAACCAATTACGTCAAGAGACGGAAGGACGTATTAATGAGCTACGCGAGAAACTGGCCGAAAGCCAGGAAGCCAACGCAGAGAAACTCGACCTGACGCGTACACCCGATCCGATCGCGTTAGGTACACGTCATCCTTTGTCCTTGGTAAGAGAAGAGATTATCGATATCTTCTCTCGTATTGGTTTTACCGTAGCAGAAGGACCGGAAGTAGAGGACGATAAACACGTCTATGGCATGCTGAATTTCGCACCCGAACACCCGGCGAGAGACATGCAGGATACGTTCTTTATTGAGAAAGAGATTGGGGTACAAAAACCCACAGACGTGCTGCTGCGTTCTCACACCTCTTCCGTACAGACACGTGTGATGACGAGCCAAAAACCGCCGATTCGTGTGCTTTGTCCGGGTCGTGTGTATCGTAATGAAGCCATCTCTGCCCGTGCACACTGTTTCTTCCATCAGGTAGAAGGACTCTATATTGATAAGAATGTCAGCTTTGCTGACCTGCGCGAAGCCCTGCTGTATTTCAGTAAGGAGATGTTTGGACCGGAGACCAAGATTCGTCTACGTCCGTCCTATTTCCCCTTCACAGAACCCAGCGCTGAGATGGATATCAGTTGTAATATCTGTGGTGGTAAGGGCTGCTCGTTCTGTAAGAACACCGGTTGGGTGGAGATTCTTGGATGCGGAATGGTGGACCCGAATGTGTTGGAATCTTGTGGTATAGATAGCAAAGAATATAGCGGATATGCCTTTGGAATGGGTGTGGAACGTATTACCAACCTCAAGTACCGAGTAAAAGACCTCCGCTTGTTCTCTGAAAACGATGTCCGTTTCTTGAAACAGTTTGAGAGCTGTTAAGATAAACGCTCTCTTAATGTACCGGAACGGTACGCTTGAAGGAGTTGTTCGAGACTGTTAATCTGCTCGAGCAACTCTTTTCCTTTATCCGTGTCTTTAATATGCATGCGTTGTCCGCTGAAGTCCTGCAACAGGGTGCGGCTATGAATATCACTGCCGGATAAAATAGCCTGTTCCCGACTCTCAAACGACTCGTGCTCAACTAACTGAATACCATGACTGTTGTATATCAGCGTATAGCCGGCAATACCTGTTTTCTCTTGATAAGGCTTTGAGAAGCCTCCGTCAATTACAAATCGCTTGCCATTCGCGCGTATCGGAGTCTCTCCTTTTATAGTGCGCACGGGCACGTGACCGTTGATGATTCGTCCCGTTGTAGGATCTAAACCGAACTCTATCAAAATAGCTTCACATACCTTCTCGTCATCCGATAAAGTGAAATAGGCTCCCTTTTTCTCCTCTTGCGGTGCCTTGTCTGCAATAAAGTAGCGTTCGAAGGTAGTCATCTTATCCTTGTTATACAGCGGCGAGAATTCTCCCTCCCAAAGATAAAGCAAATAGTCCAGCGCATTTTGCTTGGTTTGACCAACACCATAATAGGCCTGCCGAATAATCTCATCCGTGCGGTCCATAAGCGCCTTGCCGGACACGCGTTTACCAAACACTTCCGCCTCGGAGAACGATCCGTCGGCATTTAATGGAATAGCCGCATGGTAGAGTAGGAAGCCGTTACGAACCAAATAGAGTGATCCATGTTCATATAACAAGCGCAAATGACGCTGCATTTTCTCGCTCTTGCGGAAAGAACGCGCTAACTGCTTCATCAGATCCAACTCGTATTGACTCAACTCATACGGCTGTTCGGAATCTATAGTCGGTAGATTGGTATCCGTTAACGGATAGGTCTTGCCCTCTAACGTAATTGTACCTGCCTTGAAATCAATCTTATCCAACAGCGCACGGTGATTCATGTGCCATTCAGGATGACGAAGAACCGTTTGACCTTCTAACTTAAACTGGATGATCGATATCGCTTTGTGCATCTTGGCCATCAGCTGTGCCGAACGGGTCAGACGCGGATTGTTCTCAAAATCTTTCGTCTGCCAGATTGTACACGGGTCATCCCCGTACACCGTCATCGCAAAGTTAGCTAATGGCAATAAGTTGATACCATAACCCTCTTCGAGGGTTTCAATATTGGCATAACGGATACTGACGCGCAGCACCGTAGCAATCAAAGCCCAGTTACCGGCCATCGCACCCATCCATTCGATATCGTGATTACCCCATTGGATATCGTAATCGCGCACCGTGGAGAGCACATCCAATATCTTAGCTGCACCCGAACCTCTATCGAAGATATCGCCTACGATATGAAGCGTATCAATGGTCAGCGAGTGAATCAGGTAACTGATGACAATAATCAATTGATCCGCACAGCCGGTCTCAATAATGGCATCAATGATCGCATTATAGTAGGTCTGTCTGTCTTTTTGCTCCAGACGTGACTCATGCAGCAACTCGCGGATGATATATGCGTACTGAGGCAGCAGCAGTTTCTCCACTTTAGAGCGACTGTACTTGATCGTAACCGCGCGTGCAATATCTACTACCTGATGCAAGCGTGTACGATACCAATCCTCCAGCGTCTTCAATTCGCAAATCTGTGAATTAAGACTGATAATACCATCTACTTGCTCGCCCGCATAAAAGCGTTTGATAATCTCTATGCGCTCATCCGGATAATAGATAAGCGCACAGAGAGCCCGTTTCTCTTCCTCCGCCATGGTGTCGCCATATACCTCGTCCACTTTCCTGCGTACTACTCCCGAGGCATTCTTAATCATATGAATGAAGGCCATCGATGCACCATGAAGGTCACTCACGAAATGTTCGGTACCTTTGGGCAAAGATAGAATAGCACGAAGATTGATTAACTCCGTGATAACAGCTTGCGCATTCGGGAATTTCTCGCTCAGTAGGCGAAGATAACGTTCGTCAGTCATAGGGCGGGGGAAAGAATGGTTTTATCCGTTTTTACGACGTTCTAATTGAGTCTCAAGTGCATTCAGACACGCATCAATACCTTCTTCAAAGGTATCAGCCGTCTTCTCTGCAAATAAGCCTGCAATACGAATCTTTACTTCTTTGTTCAGATTGGTCTGCGGCTTTACTACCGACATACGAATCTCTACTTTGTCATCGCCGTTGAGGTGACGCTCAAAACGATTCATTTTCTTCTCGATAAACTGCTCCAGTTTGTCTGCCATTTCGAAATTTACGGCATTAATGGTCAAGTTCATAGTACTTAAAATTTAATGGGTTATTGAAATTTGTTGCAAAAATACAAAATAATTTTGATATATGCAAAAAAAAGTGTAACTTTGCAGCGATTTTTACGAAAATAATAAGAACTATCTGGATATGAAGGTAAACTATTTGGAGTCTCGGCATATTGGACTCAGGTCGGAAGACGAGAAAAAGATGCTTGAGGCGATCGGCGCAGAGTCAATAGAGGCTTTGGTGCGCGAAACAATGCCGGCAGATATCTTGCTGCCGGAATCCATTGATTTGGATGAACCCTATACGGAGCAGAAGATGCTGGACATCGCCGAGATGAGTCTGGCGGACAACGCCCCTGCTCGCTCGTATATCGGTCGCGGATGGTATGGGGCAATTACCCCTGCCGTCATTCGTCGTAATATCCTCGAGAACCCGGTTTGGTATACCTCGTATACTCCGTACCAGGCTGAGGTCAGTCAAGGCCGTTTGGAGGCATTGTTTGTATTCCAAACGATGATTAGCGACCTCACCGGGCTGCCTCTGGCTAACTGCTCGCTGCTCGATGAAGCAACCGCAGCAGCGGAGTCCGTAACGATGATGCGTAATTTGCGTTCACGCGACCAGATTAAAGCGAACGTACGGAAAATCTTTGTGGATGAGAAAATCTGGCCGAATACCTTATCTGTTCTGCGCACACGCGCGAAAGGACAAGATATCGAGATCGTTACCGGTAGTTATGCCGATTTTACGCCTTCTGCAGAGTTCTTTGGAGCACTCGTGCAGTGGCCCAATAGCGATGGCTCTATCGAGGAATACGATGCCTTTATCGAGGATTGCCATGCCGCCGGATTGAAAGTGACGGTTGTGGCGGATCTCATGGCTTTGGCGCTGCTCAAACCGCTTGATGCAGATATTATGTGCGGTACTGCCCAGCGTTTTGGTTTGCCGATGGGCTTTGGTGGACCTACTGCCGGTTATATGGCTACGCGCGATGAGTATAAACGCGATATGCCGGGTCGAATCATCGGTCTTAGCAAAGATAAATACGAGCGTCCGGCGTATCGCTTGGCTTTGCAGACACGCGAGCAACATATCAAACGCGAGAAGGCCACATCGAATATCTGTACAGCAGAGGCCTTGTCCGCCATGATGGCAGGTATGTATGGCGTTTATCACGGCGCGGAAGGTATTCGTGAGATTGCGGAGGGTATTCATGCCAAAGCTGCTTACCTGAGCGAGATGCTGCAGGCTTACGGATACACCCAAGAGAACGCGGAGTTCTTCGATACCCTGAAGATTACTGCAAGCGAAGCTGGAGAGAACTGGATAAATAACTTGCGTGAGAAGGCAGAAGACCTTGGTATAAATCTCTATTATGACCCGCAGGGGTGGGTGGGCCTCTCCATCGACGAGACGGTTGATATCGATGATATGAATGATCTGATTGAACTCTTTGCAGAGGCTTCGGGTAATGTACCGCAATACGAAGAGTCCGATGAGGCGTTTGAAGGTCTCTGGGCAATCGAGGAGAACCGTGTGCGCGAAGTGGACTATCTGCAAGCGCCGGTCTTCCAACTCTATCATACAGAGACGGAACTGATGCGCTATCTCAAGCGCTTGGACCGCAAAGATATCTCCCTAGCAACCTCGATGATCCCTCTGGGCAGCTGTACGATGAAGCTTAACCCGGCTGCAGCTATGATTCCTATCACTTTCAGTGGAGCCATGAACGTGCATCCTCTGGCACCGGAAGAGCAGGTAACCGGATACCTCAATATTATGGAGGAACTCCAAAGTCAACTCTGTGCGATTACCGGTTTTGATGCCTGCACCCTGCAGCCCACATCCGGTGCAGCAGGAGAATATACAGGCCTCGTAGTGATTCGCGAGTTCCTGGAGCGTCAAGGTCAATCTCAACGTAAGGTTCTTCTTATTCCTGCTTCTGCGCATGGTACGAACCCTGCTTCTTGCGTGCAGGCCGGCTTTACACCATGCGTCGTAAAATGCGATGAACAAGGAAACACCGACCTGATGGATTGGAAAGCCAAAGCGGAAGAGAACAAAGACGTTCTGGCCGGCTGTATGATTACGTATCCGTCCACGCATGGTATCTTCGAGCAGGCAATTCGTGAAATGATCGCTGCTGTGCACGATAATGGTGGACTGGTTTATATGGATGGAGCCAATATGAATGCGCAGATAGGTTGGACCAATCCTGCCTTCATTGGCGCCGATGTATGCCACCTCAATCTCCATAAGTCCTTTGCTTGTCCTCACGGAGGAGGCGGACCGGGAGCCGGAGCCGTATGCTGTACGGCTGCCTTGGCCGACTGCCTACCTACGGAGGATAAGAACCGTGTAAGTGCTGCCTTGTATGGTAATGCCAACATGGCCCTTATCTCATGGGCATATATCGCGATGTTAGGTGCTGACGGTTTACGCCATGCTACAGCAGCGGCTATCCTCTCTGCCAACTACATGGCGAAACGTCTGAAAGATGCCTATGGCATCGTTTATACAGGTGCTACAGGTAGAGTAGGACATGAACTGATTCTTGACTGCCGCCAATTCCATGCCATCGGCATTACCGAAGCCGATATCGCGAAGCGTCTGATGGACTATGGCTATCACGCACCTACGCTCTCTTTCCCGGTACATGGTACCTTGATGGTAGAACCTACGGAGTCTGAGTCGTTGCAAGAAATTGACCGTTTCTGTGATGTCTTATTGCAGATTCGTCAAGAGATCGCTGATATCGAATCTGGTAAAGCGGATAAGACTGATAATGTGTTAGTTAACGCGCCGCACCCTGAATACGAAGTAGTAGCCGACGAGTGGAATCACGTCTATTCGCGTCGTGAGGCCGCATACCCGACGGAGTGGGTGGCCGCTACCAAGTTCTGGTGCCCCGTAGGTCGCGTAGATAACGGCTTCGGTGACCGTAACCTTGTTGCTAAATTCTAAACAGGCATCCTGTGAGAGAGAATATAAAACAAAAGTCCAACCTCCGCGAGCATCTGAAAGAGTACAGGCG
>AUXO013502718.1_pt1 | contig 14641 bp, 10 predicted proteins | sample 768731 | NCBI WGS metagenome assembly AUXO01 (sample SAMN02715735, study PRJNA202380) | gut metagenome | biome: sheep rumen | host: Ovis aries | place: New Zealand: Palmerston North | reverse complement strand
ATGCCGCTTTCGTTATACACGCCGATGATGTAGGCATTCATGCGCTCCGTGGCGGTGATGGGCTGCTTGGAGGGCTCCTTTCGGAAGTCTTCGAAATAGATGTGGCTGTCGCCGGTCTTCCACACGTGGCAGAAGGTGCCGGGAGCCATCGCGTTCATTGCCGATGCCAGGGTGGCATCGAGGTGGATGGAGTTGTCGTAGACGAAATGCACATGGTTGCTCGCATACTCGTAGTCGGCTTTTCCGCAGGAGAAAAGTCCCGCGAGCACGGCCAGGCAAAGGAGTCTCATTGCTTTCATTCGTCTGCACCCTTTGTCTTTATGCCTTCTGCCCGGTGGCCAGCAGCGCCTTTTCGGCCGTTTCCACCCTGTCGAAATGGAATCCGCTGAGGGTGTTGTCCATGAGCATTCTTATCTGGTCGTTGCACAGGTTGCCGATGCTGCCCTCATGGGTGTGGCTGATGTGCTTGTCGGCCTTGAAGGTTCCGGCCTCGATGTCGAGTCCCACCTTCTTGTAGGCATCGCGGAACGGCATGCCGTTGGCAGCCAGGCGGTTCACTTCTTCCACGGAGAACATTGGGTCGTACATCGGGTTGTCCAGGATGTGCTCGTTCACTTCCATCTTGTTGATGATATAGGCGGCCATCTGCAGACAGTCGTCCAGTTCGTCGAAGGCAGGCAGGAACACCTCCTTGATGATTTGCAAGTCGCGGAAATAGCCCACGGGCAGGTTGTTCATCATCAGCATGATCTGCTGGGGCAGTCCTTGTATCTTGTTGCTCTTGGCGCGAATCAGTTCGAACACGTCGGGGTTTTTCTTGTGGGGCATGATGCTGCTGCCGGTGGTGCACTCTTTCGGCAGTTTCACGAAAGAGAAGTTCTGCGAGTTGAACAGGCAGGCATCGAAGGCCATCTTGGCCACCGTGCCGGCAATGGTGGCAAGGGCAAAGGCCACGTTGCGTTCCATCTTGCCGCGTCCCATCTGGGCATACACCACGTTATAGTCCATCGTGTCGAAGCCCAGCAGGTCGGTGGTCATCTGCCGGTTCAGGGGAAACGAACTGCCATAGCCCGCCGCACTGCCCAGGGGGTTGCGGTTGGTCATGCGATAGGCGGCCTGCAGAAAGAGCATGTCGTCGGCGAGACTCTCCGCATAGGCGCCGAACCAGAGGCCGAAACTGCTGGGCATGGCTATCTGCAGATGGGTGTAGCCGGGCATCAGAATGTCCTTATACTGGTTGCTCTTGCTGATGAGTTCGTCGAAGAGCACCTTGGTTTGCTCTGCAATGTCTTTCAGTCTGCTGCGGGTGAAGAGTTTCAGGTCCACCAGCACCTGGTCGTTGCGCGACCGTCCGCTGTGAATCTTCTTTCCCATGTCGCCCAGTTTGCGGGTGAGCATCAGTTCCACTTGCGAGTGCACGTCTTCCACGCCGTCCTCGATAATGAACTCTCCGCGCTCGCATACCTGATAGATGTTGTTCAGTTCTGCCAGCAGTTGCGCAAGTTCCTCTTTCTCCAGCAGTCCGATGGATTCGAGCATCGTGATGTGCGCCATGCTGCCCAGCACGTCGTATTTGGCAAGGTAGAGGTCCATTTCGCGGTCGCGGCCCACGGTGAACCGTTCTATCTCCTTGTTCACCTCAAAGTTCTTTTCCCAAAGTTTGTTCATTGTTCATTCATATTGTATGGCTGCCAGCATGTCGGCAATCTTTTCCAGTCCCTCGGAGAGCGGCTTCGACACCATGCCCTTGATAAACGGGTTGAGGTCGGCCTTGATGGTGAGTTTCATCTTGCTGCTGGTTTCCGTCACGGGGAGCATCTGAATCCAGAGGTTAAACGGCACGGGCGACTGCTCGGTTTCGAATTTGATGCACTTGGGCTCTTCGCGCTCAATGATGTTCATCTTGATTCTGCCCACAGGTGCCACGCTGATGCTCACGCTGTCGGTGTCGAACTCCAGGTCTTTCAGTTTTTCTTCGGGCAGTTTGTCGGCCACGCGGCTGATGTTGCTCAGGTCGCTCAGCATGGCATACACCTTTTCCTGCGGATAGTCTATCTGCCTGATACTGCTTTCATATTTTGTTATCATACGCTTTCGGTCCTTTCTCTTAGTTGTTCCAGTGTGCGGGGTCTTTGCGCCATTCGTTGAGCAGCGCGGTGTCTTCCTGTGCAATATAGCCCGTTTCCAGGGCTTCCTCCACCACGTGCTCATAGTCGGTGAGCGTCACCAGTCTGACGTTTGCGTCCTCAAAAGCCTGCTTGGCCACGGGGAAGCCATAGGTGTAACTGGCCACCATGCCCACCACCTCGAAGCCGGCATTGCGCAGGGCCTCCACGGCTTTCAGCGAGGAGCCGCCCGTGCTGATCAGGTCTTCAATCACCACCACCTTGGCACCCTCGGGCAGTTCGCCCTCAATGAGGTTCTGCATGCCGTGGTCTTTCGCCTTTGAGCGGATGTATACAAACGGCATGTTCAGCGCGTCGGCCACCAGGGCACCCTGTGCAATGGCTCCCGTTGCCACGCCAGCCACGGCATCGGCCTCGGGAAACTCGCTGATCACGGCGTGCACCAGTTCCTGCTTCACCCATGTGCGCAGGTCGGGGAACGACAAGGTCTTGCGGTTATCGCAATAGAATGGCGACTTCCATCCCGATGCCCATGTGAACGGGTTGTTCGGCTGCAGTTTAATCGCCTTTATTTTCAGCAGTTTCGATGCGAATGTTTTTTTCAACTGATCCATATTGTTGCTATTTTTTACGATTTTTTGTTTACAATTCCAAAGTCTGGCAGATCTGCATCCTGAAACAGGCTGTACCAAAAACGCCAGATGCTTTCCTTTCTACTTATATCGTTTGCAAAAATACAAATAATTCTGGAATTATCGTTGCAAAGGCGACAAGTTTTTTAGAAACATGGTTAAAGATTAAAAACTATTTCTGAATGTTTCTTCTTCTTTAAAGGTCGAGACTCAGGTGGAGCATGATTTCGCGTTTCCGCAATCGGCTGATGTAGTACACCTGCGAGGTGGGCGAGATTATGCGCTGTTCGTATGTCTGCTTGCCGAGAAGATTGTTGAGGGAGATGCCTGCTTCCCAGCCCTGAGTCCTGTAGTAGGCTCTTGCATCGGCAAACAGGGCGAAAGACATTGACTGGTCGTTGCTGTGCTGGCATTCGGTGCTTCCTTCTATGTTCCATTCTTGCAGATGCCCGCCAATTTTAAGTGTATGTGAGAAATGCAGGGTTGATTTGGGCAGGTTTGCCATGGGCAGTTTCCCATGCAGGCGTGTGAAGTTGAGCGACGAGTTTCCATCTATCGTGAGGAATTCTGTAGGCGATGCATAATAGGTGAAGTGGCATCTCGCCGATTGTGTCTTTCGTTTGCTCGCTTCTCCAGCCAATAGCACATCTGTTGTGTGCCAGCTATATGTGCCGCTCAGGCCGAGAGAGGCCTTCATCCACCCAAACTGTTTGCGCACAGAGCCATTGAGCGATTGAATGGTAGAGTGTCCTTTCTTGTCTGTTTGCTCCATTTCATATTCACCGTTTGAAAGTCCCGCTTTGTAAAGAGAGGGCAATTCTACGACAGAGTGCGAAGTGCCGATGTTGGCAAAGAACAATCTGCCAGTGTCATGGAAATTGAATTTGACATCTGCTTGATTACTCACAATATCTCTGATGATACCGTTTCCCACGCTGATGGTGTTGTAAGTGGTGTATATTTTCAGCGGGCTAATGGAGTAGAATTCAGGATTGTGTATATGGCGTTCGAAACTTCCCTCTAAGTCGAGGGTGGGGAGAATCTCATATTTCAGGTTAGCATACGGTGTGAACAGCAGCTTGTTCTTATTACTTTCATCCAATTCCCTGAGCAACCAGTTGAGCCTGGCTCTCAGGTTGAAAGTCAGCTTTCCGTATGAAAGCCAGAGTGAAGGAATGTAGGCAAGGCTGTGCTGGCGGTAAAGGGCTGTAGCACTGCTGTCGGCGATGCTCACATCCTCCTTCTTTTGCAGGGTGGTGAGCGCAAGGTCGTTGGAAATGTTCAGCTTTCCTATAGCCTGCGTGAAAGAGGCTTTGGCTTCCAGTTCGTGTTCGGAGAGCGTGAGGCGTTCAGTCTGTTGGTTTACAATCCTCAGGTATCCTGGCTGGTAACAGTAGTCGGCGTTCACCTGCACTCCGATTGTTCTCTTTTTCCCAAGCGGCAAGGTGAGATGCAGCTCGTCTCTGATGCTTCTTTGGTGAGGTCTTACCCGCTGTTCCACTTCCCTTCCGTTCAGCCATGTGGTTCCCTTGCTGTGGTCATAATTGAGTTGAGCGTACAGCATGTTCCGCAAAAATGTTCTTTGGGTGTTTATCTCATACTGCACGTTGGCATTAACCTGATTGCTGAAAGCCTTTGATCGGTTTGTCTCTGAGGTGAACGCCACGGTGTCCACATCTGTGTAATAGGTTTCCACCGTGCTTTCTCCCTTGGTACGGTCAGTAATGCCACTCACCTGCAGTCTCAGCGTGGTGCCTTCCTTGGTTTTGAAGAGCCAGTTGGAGCCTGCAATATGGGTGTCGTTGAATGTGCTTCGCTCCATTTGTCCGACGGTACCTCCCACCTTGACATTGTGCAGGATTGAAATGTGAGGCCTTCCTCCTCCTGCCAGGTTTGAGAGTTCATTCAGGATGCCTTTCCCCGTATTGCTGCCTTTGTACATGGAGAGCGTTTGCAGTTTCCGGCTGAACCGCATCGTCATCAACTTGTTTTCGCGCAGCCAGTCGGGATGCCCTTGGGTGGAGAATCCACCGGATATGTCAGCAGTGGCTATCCATACGTTGCGGGCAGAATCGTTGAGCACGATGTTCAGGGCGGCTTTCTCGCTGAACTTCTTCTTTCTCAGGAGTCTCACGGGCTGGTGGTTCTTGAGCACCTGCACGCTCTTCACCTTGTCAGCGGGAATATTATTGCTCGCCATACCGTATTGTCCGCCCATCATGTCGAGTCCTTCGATGTAAAACTTGTTGATGGGAATGTCCCGAAAAGAGATGGTTCCATTGCTGCTCACTGACAGTTCAGGCATGCGCTTGATGACATCGGCAATGGAACGGTCGCCCTGTTGCTTGAATCCACTGACTAAATAGTTAAGTGTGTCGCCTTCCTCAACTATTATCCTTGGTTTCACTTTCACTTCTTTCAGTTGTAGCGGCTGTTCGGTCAGCACAATGGTTCGCTTCTGCTTGAATTGACCTGCTTCAGTTTCGGTGGTGCGGAAACCAATTCGCGAGAACATAAGGCTTCCTGCAGTCTTGCCCTGTGGCGTGGCAACAGAGAATTCACCCCGTTTGTTGGTGCGGGTGAAAGCGATGGGGGTGTCGCCCTGTTTGAGTGTCACGGAAACCGCTTCAAGAGGCTTTCCTGTGGTATCCGTAACGCTGCCTTGGAATGTCTGGCTTCTGAGGCATCCCGTCAGCAGAAAGAATATCGCCGTTATCAGCAGTCTTTGCATTAACAATTGTTGTTTATTTTTTCTTCTCCTCTATGATTTCTATGAGGCAGGCTTCGTGAGAGGGAATTGCGGGCTTTGGGGTTTCTTTAATATATGGTCTCAGTTCCTCGGGGATGGGTCTTGGTGGGTTTACGATTCGGTTGTAGGCGTAAGGGTCTTTTCGCATGAGTTTGTCAAGATATTGCTTTCTTTCGGGCGACATGGAGGAAAAGCGTAGGTCTGGGATAAACATAGGGCGGGCAATGCTGCTCAGGTTGTCGCAGACAAAAGTGAAGTCGTCCTTCGAGTCTTTGGCATAAAGAATCAGTCCCGGCAGTCCGCACAGTTTCCACGGACCTTCGCTGATGGGAATATCCAAGGCGTAGGCGGCTCTCCATGTGCGCCCTCGAAATTGGCATGAAGCGAAATGGCACGTGTAGCCCAGCAGTGTGGTGTCGCCCTCCTCTAACTGCCAGTCGAACTGCGGCAATTCTTCTTCATATTTGTATAAATCCCAACGGGAGAACGTGTGCGTGAGTTTCGTCTCGTTGGGATAGTGCTTGATAACGTATTCATAGGGCCTATCCAAACTCTGGAGCCCATTTTCCCTACCTGTTTCAAATGCTGTGCCGGCGAGTTTGACTATCTCGACTTTGTAAGAATCATATAGATTCTTATTCCATTTGCATTTTTCAAACAAGTAGTTAGACCATCCGTTGATACAGTAATATGTGGAACAGTTGTCTCCTACCTCTAATATGCAGGGATGATACTGTAACTCCCTGCTGTCTGCATATAGGTTCTCGTAGACTTCGTAAACGGCTGTAACCCTTGTTGTGTCGATGCACTTAAAGCCCGGTAGAATGCCAAGCGCGGAAGCAATAAGAATAGAAAGTGTCATGATGGGTCTTCTTCAAATACAAAGTTTAATCCTGCATTTTTATGATATTCGTATATTTTCCTTGCAAGTGCGTGCAAGGTTTCTGTGCTAAAATAATGTTGAGACTCGGGCCAATACTCTCTTTCATCTAATTGTGCTTGACCGCCTGACAAATAATACCAAAACTTGAAATCTACGAATATTGGACAGATGAGATAATGCCCCCCCATATTTACTCGTCCATATAACACATTGTAATGAAAGGGAACATGTTTTTCTTGATTCCCAATGATGACAGTAAGCCGGTCTTGCATTTCTCCTCCCCAAAATGGATCTGTGTAAGAAATCCCTGAAAGAGGCATTAGTGGAGGAATAATTGTGCTGACACGGGAAGATGAATTGGCTTGTACCAAAAAGCCAAAGACGAGAATAATGATAGCAATTAACTTCTTCATAATACTTTGATGTTTAGATAGATTATTGTTTTATTAAGAAGAATGAGTTTTCTCCATCACTTCATTGGAATTGGTTGCTCTATATTTATATGCAAAGATATGTAAAACAGAATTAAAAAGAGCACGCGCTGCTGATTATTTTATATTAATTAACGGAAGGATAGATGATGGGGAAGTGAAATGGAAACGCGAAAACGGCGCTTCGCAGCCTTCGAAGCGGCGTTTTGGAGCATGGAAAACGCAGAGATGGAAAAGTAAATTAAATTAATTTGCTGAGTAAATTAAAGTGATTTGAAAAGTAAATTAAATTAATTTGCGCGGTAAATTAAATTGATTTGCTGAAGAAGGGAGACGCTTTTAAACATGAAAAACGGCACTTTGGAGCCTCGAAAGTGTCGCATTCGCGATTGAAAAGTGATGCTTTGGTAGGGTGAAGGGGGCAAAAAGGCGGGTGGATAGTGGTGTTTCCGCGCGGTTATCCTTTGGCAAAGCCTGCGGTGAGCACGCTGATTTTCACCTCTCCCGCCTTCATAAGCTGTTTGCCGCATGCGGTGATGGTGGCTCCGGTGGTCACCACGTCATCGATAATCAGCAGGTGCTTGCCCTGAAGAGCGATGTTCTTGTTCAGCCGGAAAGCACTTTCCACGTTGTCGTGGCGGCCTCGGCGGTCTTTGCGCGTCTGGCTTTCCGCGAAGGATGTCCTTACCAACACCTGTTTCAGAATGGGGATTCCGGTAATCCCACTCACGCCGCGGGCTATCTCCATGCTTTGGTTGTAGCCTCGCTCGCGCTGCCTTTTCCGGGTCAGCGGCACGGGTATGATGGCATCGATGCCATCGAAGAAGCCGTCGGCCTGCATCTCCTGTGCCATCATGCGCCCCATTTCCTCGCCTGTCTCTGGGTGGTTGGCGTATTTCAGCCGGTAGAGCAGTCGGCTCACGGGCGAATGCGCCTCATAGAAAAACCATGCCGCGGCGCGCTCTATGGGAATCTGCAGCCAGAACAGTTTGGCCATTTCGTTGCGGTAGGCATTGCCGCTATATCCGGTTCGCGGCAGTTGCAGGTTGCACTTTCCGCAGACCAGTGCCTCCCCTACCGTCATCCTGCCACCGCATACGGGGCATGCCTGCGGGGAAATCAGGTTGAGCAATCGGCTCCAGAAACTAATCATCTTGCGGTTCGTATTCGTCGGCATCGTCTATGCAGCGGCGGATGATGTCCATGGTGAAGCCGCGCTGCATGGCAAAGCGTATCAGTTTGCCGTTCATTTCATAAGAGTTGTCGGCGCGGATGCTTCTGCGCTTGCTCGTCAGGAGCGGGCGCAGTATCTCCACGTAGGTCTCGTCGTCCACCTCGCCAAGCACTTGCTGCTGAATGGCCTTGGGTATGCGCTTCACGAAGAGCGCCTGTTCAATCTTGCGCCGCCCCCATTTGCTGTAGTCTATCTTGTCGCGCACAAAGGCACGGCAATAGCGCTCCTCGTCGATATATTTGCCTTCAATGAGGCGGTCAATGATGCGTTGCTGTGCCTCTTCGCCGATGCCCCATCGTTGCATCTTGTCAGCCATCTCCTGTGGGCAGTGCTCCGCCGTGGCGCAGAGGGCGGTGAGTTTCAGATATGCCTCTTCTTCGGTATATGTTCGCATGAGCCGCTGATTGTTCATTTTTCTCATCTTTTGCCTCACTTCACCACGTATTTCCGTCCGTTGCGGATATACATGCCGCGCTGCGGCACTGCCTTCAGCCTCCGGCCTTGCAGGTCGTAGAGCCGCTCCTCGCTGTCTCTGACTGCCGTTGGTACGTGGCTGATGCCCGTCTCGTAATCCTCTATCGACAGTATGGTGCCGCTGTACATACTCTTTGCCTTTTCAATAATGTCCTTATGAACATACACATCTATCATGCCTATGCCTTGATACAACAACACGTCAAATAATTCTTTGTATGCATCAATATCCATGCTTTCAATAATCACACTCTTCAAATTGACGCAATAACGGAACACGTCATAACCGATGTAAGTTACGTTTTTCGGAATCGTTACCGATGTCAAATGATAGCATGCAAAAAAGGCAAGACTGCCTATGCTTGTCACATTATCGCCTATTGTGATTGAAGACAACTGTGTACAGCCACTAAAAGCATTTTCCCCAATCGTGGTTATGGTGTTTGGCAGCGTGATGCTTTCGAGATTATAGCAATCGGAAAATGCTCTGTATCCGATATCCTTTACACCATCTGGTATTATGAACCTCGTCATGCTGCTGTATGAAAACCATTCGTAGCCAATTTTATCCATTCCTTCAGGAAACACCACGCTGTCTAAATTAGTTCCTATAAAAACCCCATCCGCTAATGTTGAACATGATGGAATGACAATCGACCTAAGGCCATCACAATACATAAAAGCCCCATCGTATATCGTAATAACTGACTCCGGTATGTCAATCTCTTTCAATCCATGGCAAAAACGAAATGCCTCTGCATAAATCTCTTTGACAGTTCCTGGTATCCTGTAAGTTCCTTTTTTGCCTTCTGGAACAGCATAAAGTTCGGTCTTTTCTTTGTTAAACAGAACACCATCTGTAGCACTTAGCCACTCGTTATCCTCGTCCACTTCAATTATTTGCAAAGATGGGCAACTTGCAATAGGATTACGGTAATCATGGTTACCGAAACGGAAAATTTCTGTTACGGTCTTTGGTATTACCAGCCTCTCAAGATTCTTTGATCTGATGGAATTAAAACTTATCAGTTTTACAGGAAACTTTTCTCCATCATACTCTACGGTATCAGGTATCACAATCTCTCGCTCGCCTGCTTCCTGTACACCTTCTACTCTTAGAGTGTGGTCTAAAAGAACGCTATACGTGATTCCTCCTATCGTTATTCTGTCAAGGGCAAATGATGAGGAGGAAATGCTCAATAAGAGAAATATAGAGAAGAGTCTGCCTATTTGAGTGTATGTTCTTAGTTTCATATGTGTCCTTTTTATATAGGTCAACATCAATTCGGATAATTGCTTTCAGAGAGAATGCTGCCTGAATCACTTCACCACGTATTTCCGTCCGTTGCGGATATACATGCCGCGCTGCGGCGCTGCCTTCAGCCTTCGGCCTTGCAGGTCGTAGAGCCGCTCCTCGCTGTTGCTGCCTGCCGCTGGCACGTGGCTGATGCCCGTTGCCTCCATTTCCACAATGCTCTCGAACTTGCTCCATCCTTCGGCAGCACGGTATTTCTCTGCACTGCCAGCAGGCACGTAAAGTGTGGCATTGATAGACAACAAGTCATTAGGCACATTCGGCATTTGGGGAGGGGCAGGAGAATGAAGTGTCATCTTTAAATCCTTCCACGCAAACGCATTATAGTCTATTTCTTTTATGCCGTTGCCTACGGTCACCTCTTTTATATCATATCTGAATGCCTTTCTATGTATGCGTTTTACACTGCCTGGAACATCAACGGAACTGATGCCGGTAAAGTCGTAAAACAATCCCTCCTTTAACTCCGAGATTCCGTCGGGAATTGCCAGATTGCTTACTTTCTCACCGTTCAGATAGAGACTTATGGCCTTTTGAGGAATCTCTGCGCACACTAACCTTGAGGCAGCAACGCTACACCACTGCGCCATATCTTCTATATCAACCCGTGTGAGGTTGGAACATCCGTTCAGACATAAATCGCCCATTTTCTTTATACTCTTTGGTATCTTGAACGATTTCAACGACCGGCAGTAGGCAAACGAATAGTCACCGATGCTGCGGATGCTTTGGGGCAGCGACACCGAGTCGATAGCATCGCAATAATAGAAGGCTCCGTCACCGATAGATGTCACATCAAAGGACTCCCCCTCGAATACAATCTTTTCTGGCACTTTTAGCAATCCTGAATATTTGTTGTCATACAAGTCCTTGTATGTCACGGAAACTTCATTCCCGGAAGTCTTCTTGTAGCAGATGCCGTCCAACTCAAAATCATAAGAGGAATGGCGGGGAAGCCCCGAATTCTTTATATCTTGCGACATGAGCAAAAAGTCATCCATGCCATAGACGCGAATAGCATTCTCATAACAGGCCAAAGAACTCTGTATGCAGACCTGCGACCATGGAATAGTAGGATTAATTGCATGAAGGAATCCCCAGATGTTGCCTATTCCCTCAATCCAAACCATGTTGTTGTCGCCAGAAAAGAAATAACAACGTCTCTTTTGGCCGGAAATCTCTACTGTCTTGATTGAGGACAGCATATAGGAAACATCATGCAGATACTCATCGCCTTCTTTTTCTTCCATACATATCGCATATCCGAAATTATGTCTGTGATAGTCATACCAATACTGCATTTCTTTTCCTTTTCCCTTGTAACACTCTCCCACGGATAAACCGAAATCATATATGAGATATTGCGATGATTCACCTCGGGGGATAAAGTATACTTTCTTGTCCTTCTCTCGAATGGCACCATAATAGGCATAAGAAGACTGATATGACGGATCTTGCTTCCAATACAGATAGACAATCTCTCCTGTTACTCCAAAGCCTGACGGTCCCTTTGCCATTACTTTTTTATAAACCACATCATTGATTGTGGTGTCACCTGTAATGGTGCAGGTCATGTCATGAGTATAAAAATTATTCGTATCTGGCGGATACACCCACGTCTTCCCCTCCACCACGAAAGGCAGATAATCGTCCTGTGCTTTTGCGATACAGGCTAAAGCCAGAAACAATATATAAAACAATACTCTTTTCATCGTCGATCACTTTAAGGTTCTTCAATTCGGATAATTGCTTTCAGAGAGAATGCTGCCACTGGTCATATCCACGGTAGCACCAAGAGGAGTTTCCAAGACATTGTTCTGTCGGACATATATTGTTCCGTTGTTAAGTATTCTCAACTTGCTGCCATTCTGTAATTCGACCTTTGCATTGCGCAAAGTCCCACCATCTATTACCAGTTCCCCGTTGTCTTGAACGGTAATATTTACGTTGCCATACAAATCTACTCTTGTGTTTTGTATGGTAAGTTTGCTTCCGCTTGGAATAACAATGTTTCGGTATAGGTATCTTCTGGAATCGTATATTTCATTTCCGCTGATAGTTACAGTTGAGTTTTGTAAGTCACTCAAGTTGATACCTTCTCCCCATACACTTCCTTTTGGGCCTATGAGATAGTTGCTGTCGTCAACATCACTATCGGTTGAAATCCAATCTGCTGCTGTCGAAGGCTTGTCACCTATTCCCCAATTATAGTATCCGTCGCCATCACGATCCTCACAAATAATAGTTCTTGAAATACTATTTCCATATGCGTCTTTCATAATTATTGGAGCAATTAGGCGATAAACTTTTGCCATTAATGAATAATCATGGAAAAGGACAAATTGGTATTCGTTTGATGTTGAACTGTTTTTGAATATCCAATATGTCTCACCAATATGCATACTATTATGAGGGATAACAAAAGGATAGTCTCCTAGGACTTCAAAGCTCTCTCCTCCCTGAATAACATGATACCCGATAATTGCCATTGCATGACCTCCACTGAATAACGTATCAGCATACGTAGTGTCTGGGAGGAAATTGAGAAGTTTCCCAGATGCCAATGGACCATATTTGACTAATGCATTCTTTATACTATTTTCATTGTGTTCAATTTCACAGTAATTAGTAATACCAACAAGCATACTCGGAGCATGACCAGTGCATCCTTGACTGGGCAAGTCTTCAAATTTATAAACATCTTCTAAACATATTCCTGTGTCTCTTAAATAATCTAAAGCAATTAATGGTGAAACTCCATGTGAATATGGGCTATTTGCACCTCCATTGCAAGCGAGATCCCTTTCTGACAAGTCTAAATCAACCTTTTCGTTATAGTATAAGTTTACTAAAGCCTCCAAACAACTTACTCCAGCAAAAGCAACACAACAGTTACTATTTCCTTGACTTTGGACTTTGGTTATCCAATCAATTCCATGTCTATTTTTCCAAGTAAAATGATTTGTGTAAGAACCTGATGCATATGAAGATATCAGATCCTGGTGCTTGCCAACTTCAAAGACACCTCCTGCATAATACTCATAACCACCACTTGACATATTATCGGGCATGCCAACCAACAATCTTCTTGTACCATAGTCTTTCAGTGAAATATCTGTTACACCTGCCCTCCACAACTTGCCGTGCGACACATTGTATTCGTTGATTTTCTTCGCCACGGCCTCAACCTGTGCGCGCCTTGCCTCCGCCTTGGCAGCCTTGAATGCCCCGCCCTTCAGCATCCTGCCGGGCGCGACGGTCTGTATGTCGATGCTCTCTATCCTCAGGACGGCATCGCGCACATACACCTTGATGCTGTCGGGACGGATGCCCTCAAGCAGTGCCGTCTCCTCGCAGTAGCCGGCGAACGCGAACTGCTCCTTGTCGCAGATTTCCTCATAACTCTCCATGACCAGATGCTCCTTCCCGTCCGCGTCCTTCAGCAGCACGCGAACCAGATACTCATCGCCCGTCTTCTCAAAACTGCCCGTTATCGACAATGCGGTTATCGCTCCCTTGGAAAGGAAGGGGCTGAAGGCCTCGCTCTTTCCGAACCGGCGCTCCACCTTCAGTGTCTCCACGTGCGCACCTGCCGCCTTCTTCATGCGGAAGACGTCGTCGGCGCGGGCCGCAAGCGTCGTCAGCAGCAGACAGCAGGCTGCCAGTATGATTCTCTTCGTATTCATTCTCCGCTCCTCCTCATTGTCAGTTGTTCAGTATCATCCGCCTCGTGGCTATCTCCTGTCCGTCGACAATCAGCGTATACAGGTACATGCCGGCCTTCAGTTCACCCGAGCCGATGGCTATGCTGGTGTCTGTGGGGCTCACGGCTACCCTCTTGAGCATCTTGCCCTGCATGTCGAAGATGCAGATGCAGGCATCCTTCGCCCCGTCGGCAATGGTGAAGCGTATCTCTGTGCGCTCCTTGAAGGGGTTCGGGCTGTTCTGGAAGAGTACGGATGATGAAGCAGTGGCATTCTCGATGTCGGCAGCAGTCATGGCCTTCGCCTTCACTGCACTGCCTTTGCCCTCCAGTTCGGCCACCTTTGCGCTGAGTTCCTGGATGGAGCGGATGAGCACCGGCACCAGTTCCACGTAGTTCACGGCCAGATAGCCGTCCTGTCCCTCCACCACAAGGTTCGGGTAGATGGTCTGCAGTTCCTGTGCCGACACGCCGAAGTGCAGTTCACCGCTGAGCGCGGCTTTCCGCCCTGCCTCCATTTTCTCGGCCGCCTCACGCTGTTCGTCCGAGGCAAACAGGGGGAAGCCCTTTTCTTCCTCCCTCTTGGCATAGTTGTACTTCAGAACGTTCATGGCCAGCACGTTGTCAAGTGCGCTGCCTGCCGTCTCACTGTCGCTGAACGAAGCCACATTCGTCTTCAGGCGGATGTCGGAAGGAATCAGCAGGCTCTGCGTATAGGTCTGCCCGTTGACGTAGGTGGTGCCGTTGAAGTAGCCTGCATAGGTGCCGGGGATGACGCTGGCGGTCAGTCCCGTTGTGCCGTATACTCCTGCTCCGTTGACCACGGCAGAACCGACGACGCCGTAGTTGAGACCGAGTTGTCCGCCATAGGCAGAACCGCACACGCCCACGGCGCATTTACCCGTGGCAGAGCCGCTTATCTGGATGTTGCCTACCACGGCGCTGTTCAAGGCTCCGCCCAACGTGGTGAGTTCTGAATACAGGCCGGTTGACGTGCCAGACATGTAATTCGGAGTTCCCACGGACACCTTGTTTGTCTGGTTGTCTGTAGCGGCAAGGTTTACACTGCCGTTGCTGTTTACTTTCAACTGTGC
>AUXO014831576.1_pt1 | contig 14645 bp, 13 predicted proteins | sample 768731 | NCBI WGS metagenome assembly AUXO01 (sample SAMN02715735, study PRJNA202380) | gut metagenome | biome: sheep rumen | host: Ovis aries | place: New Zealand: Palmerston North | reverse complement strand
CAAATTGAAAATATTGAAAATTCACAAGAGCAGGCAACTGCATTGGCTAAATTTATGAACGATTTGATTTTTATTGATACAAAATTACGATTCAAAGTACGTCAATTCATTCAAGATTTAGGCAAATTAAAATTTTCAAACAAATTATCTATGCCTATTGTTTTGGATGACGGAACACATTGCGACCTGTTCGATTTAAATATGTCCGAACCACACAAGATTATGCATTCTGTGGATATGTCAAAAATCAATCAGTCTATTGATTTATCCAACATTACAATAAATGGTGATTTTATATGCAGCAAAGCAAAATCACAAATTGTTATGCCAAAACAAATAAATGGTTTATTGGATTTATCAAATTACCAATTTATTTCATCTGATACACATATACCAAATGGTGCAACAGGTGTAGATTTATCATATACAATTCAGAAAATCGAAGATTTATTACATATCGTCTTTCCAGCAACTGTGTCAGAAATTTTAGTGACACGTCCGATGATAAACGCTGTTTTAAGAGATGAAAATCAATTACGTCAGTTTCAAAAATTTGCAAAAAAGCATCCAAATATTCAAATTTGGGATTCTAAACACAATGTGTCATTACAGGATGCAATAGACGCAAAAAATCAACCTGTGCAAAAAATAGAAAAAAAGACATCTGATATTAATCAAAAACAAATTATACCAACAATATCTGAAAAAACATCTGAATGGTTGGCACCTGATGAGTTGAAAGCAACACTGTTGGCAAACCACCCAGAATTGATGTCAATAGAAGATTTAGATCGTCGTATTCAAAGTGCACGCAATTTGAACAGCAATGTTCGTAAAAAAACTTTACAACACAATGGGAAAGACGTTATCTGTATTCATCAAGAAGATATCGAAAAATTGTTTGCCAATCTGATTTGTGTTTTAGAACAAGATTCAAAACGTCCTGTTAAAACACCGGCACAAAAACCAACAACAGAACCCAAAAAAGAACAAGTACAAGAATCGTCTGTTGCAAAAAAACCTCGTGGAATTAAATTAAAAAAATATATCCCAAGGAATATTTTTAAACAGATAGAAAAATCATGTGGTGATAGTTTGCCATTATTGGTATCTGTATTGGAACGTATTAACAGCATCAATTATGATTATACATTGTTAGAAAACAGCGATTCAACGTTGGTACACACCGATAAAAAAGGCAAATTAATACCTATACAAAACACATATTATAAACGTGGCAAAGCGGCAACTGTGTCTATTGAAAATTTGGATAAAAGACGCATTGTTTTAACAATTAACCCACAAGATAAAATTATTGTTGCAATTGCTTATTTTCAAGACCATGCAAATAACAAAAATCAGTATTTGGCATATAACAAGGTCGTATTACCACTTGCAGCAAAAGGTTTATTAACAGATGGTACAACGGTTGTTAATACAAAATTAATTGAATCATCAGACTATTATGATGTTGCAGATTTATTGGTTGAATATAAGCAAAAAATAGCTGACAATACGAACACAGAACCCACAGAACAAACTAAACGCAGACGTCCACGCATCCAACGTCCAAACAATGCAACACCAGTTGCAACAACATCCAGTGATACAGTTGAATGTTCTTTGTTGGACTTGATAGCATTGGAACAAAAAACTCATGCATTGATTCAAAAAATAGAAAAAAATATACAACAATTAAAAAAAGAAAAAGCCCCAGATTCTGTGCTAAAAAAATTACAAGCGGTCATTTTAAAAATGGGACAAGATATAAGATAAAAAAGTCGCTTTATCAAGCGACTTTTTTTATGAACAAAACAAATTTTATTTTTTACGTTTACGCGTTTTCGGTTTTTGTGTTTCTGGTCCAATATCCCATTCATGACTTTCTGGAAACAATTCATGCATTAATTCCATCAATTTTGGATTTTTTGATACGTAATGTTGTATTCCAAACATCGCTGTCACTGTTATATACCGCGCAATATCTGCACGTGTAAATTTATCACCCAATTTATCACGTAATTCGTCCCAAATATCACCGACCGCACCACGTGCACGATGAAAAAATCTGTTACGATATATATGACAAATCGTTTCTATCCACATCCATATTAACGATATCAATCCTGGAATTATTATACACGCAGCAAAATAACGAAACCAGTCTTGGCATGCTGTATTTCCCAACATCATTGTACACATATACTGACAATGCAAAAGCATTACAGCCACAATTTCATAAACAAATAATATTGTTATATAAATTTTTGGTTTTAATAACATCTGTGTCCCCTTTTTTATTAATATTGTGGCACAAGTGACCACTGTATGCATCAAGAACGAAAACCTATAAAAAAATCCCCGATATAAATCGGGGACATATAAACGATATTATGATAAATTAATCTTTATTTGCCGCACTGTCCGCACGCGCAGATGTTTCAATTTGCAACAGTTGATTTTCCAAAGCCGTACGTTCAGATGATTTATAACCTGTATTTTCATCAGCATTAACCGTTGCTGATGTTTTTGTAGTACCAGATTCAGATTTTGATTCCTGTTTGTCATTATTTTGTTTTTCTGTTTTTGCACGTGATTCGCCATTTTTGATATCACTGACTGCGGACACAGCAGGATTTATCAAATTTTTATAAATCTCGTCTGCTTGTTTTGTACCCTCGACATCACGTGCCAACAATTTATTTTCACTGCCAGGAACAAACCACTGATCTAATTTAACCGCAGTTAATTGCATCACAGGACGCGTACGGGCATTTTCAATCCATGATGGCATATGTGGAATATCAGAATAATACCATAATGCAATCCAATATACTATTCCCATTACAACGACACCACGAACAATACCGAATATCACACCCAATGTATGATCAGTAACATTCATCATAGATTCTTGGATTCTGTCACGTAATTTTTGATTTACAAACCCCACCATCAACAATACAACAAAGAACACCACAAAATACGACGCCACCAATGTCACAACTGTTGAATCAGGCAATTTGAACCATGACTGAAAAACGCCATCTAGCCAAGGCGACACAAACCTGGCAACAACCGCAGCCGCCACCCAAGACAAAGTCGCAATAGTTTCATACACACCACCACGAATTGTTGCCCATACAGTAGATGCCAACAATACGATGATATACATATAATCTAGACTTGTTAAATCAAACATGATTCAAATCCTAAACCTATATTTATTTTTTTGATTTTCTGCGAGATACGACGACACTGAATGCCAACACGATAAATGCCAAAATAGCAAGTGTCCATGTGGCTACTTTATTGTCGGATGCATTAGTTTTTTTTTCCGCTTCATCAAATGTTGTTACTTCGGCAGTGTATTCAGACACAGTTGCAACAGGGGTTGCATGTTCTGAACGATATTTTTCGCCATCTGCAGCAATTGCTTTTTTAACATCCGCAGCCGATTTTTTTGCTTCGTCAGGCAAATCAACCTCTATTGCAGCACGCAATTCGTCGGCCATAGATTCACCAAAACCTTGGAAACATTTATCACCAATCTTGATAACAGGTACACCACCTGATGAAAAATCACATGATTTCAAAGCATCCATAAATAACACACGATGTTCTGGAACAGTGACATCAATCAGTGTAACCTTCATCATTGGGTATTCATAGATAAAATTATTTCTTGTAAAATCCTGGGCATGATGACAATGTGGACATGTTGGCGAATAATAAATTGTCATATCCGCAGCATTTGCCATACCAACAAAAGTCAAACCAGCCAAAACTGATAAAATTGTTTTTTTCATAAAATCTCCTTTCTGTTTAGTTTGGTTGTATTATAGAAAATACAATACAAATCGTGCAAGATAATTTTATGAAAAATTTTATTTATTTTTATCTTGAATTAATTAAACGAACATCGTCAAATTCTGGATGCCCCATAAAAACATTTTGTGCAGACGGACAAATAGTTAAAATTTTGCGATGTTGCGTACGTGCTAAATCCACAACACGTGCGACCAAATTAAAAACAATCGGCTGTTTTTGATAATCACTTTCTATGAAAGTATGGTCTATCATTAATTTATCTATACCAATTTTTATAAAAGTTATTTCACCAATATTTTCGCCATTACGTTTTGCACAAAAACCACAACCATCTGGCAAAATTTCGTATTTAATATTATCGTGCATCGTATAAAACCCTTTGTTTATCCGAATACACTATAACCATAAATTGATGATTGAATAAATACGATTAAAATCCATTAAATATTGTTATAATTTTTTCGAATCGTACGACCACTGGCACGCAAAGCATTATTTTCCGGCACAGACAAACGTGGTGTTAAAACCCTTATAATACCGTTCGACCCAACAATAGATGGTAATGACATTGCCAGGTTTGTTTTCGGATTTGATGTACTGACTGTCAAAATTCTTTTTTCATCATTAATTATGCAACGCAATAAATCGGTAACCGCGGCAGCAATTCCATCCCATGTTGCACCACGACCTTGGATTATTTCATATGCTGCATTATGCACACGATGTTCGATAGTTTTACGTGTTGTTTGTGGCAATGTTAATTTCATTGTACGACAGAAATCGTTTAATGGAATTGCACCAACAGTTGCAGATTCCCAATTTACAACCGATGAGTCACCATGCTCACCCAAAACATATGCATTTATTGACATAGGCGACACATCCAGTTGACGTGCAAGAATTGTACGTAAACGCGCAGAATCCAGCATTGTTCCTGTACCAATTACGCGTTCCACAGGTAATCCAGATAAATCGTGTGCCAACATAACCATGACATCTAATGGATTTGTCACAACAATAATTTTAACTTTCTTTGGGTCAACATTTGCCATAACACGTGGAACAATATCAGATATAACATTAGCATTTGCAGCCAACAAATCTGTACGCGTTTGTCCAGGTTTTTGATTTGCCCCTGCTGCAATTATAACAATTTCAGAACCACGAATTTCACGATAAGAACTGGCCGCTGTGATTTTTACATCAAAAGAAAATGCTGCTGCGTGTCCTAAATCCATTGCTGCTGCTTGGCTGCGCACACCGTCCCGGTCAAACAAAACCATTTCATGAACCAGACCTGTACTTTTAATTGCGGTTGCAACCGCAGCGCCAACCGTTCCAACACCAATAATTGCGACTTTCATATAAAACTCCCTGCTATTTTTTACTTATTATATCATATTTTTGGGTGTTTTATTTAATAAAAAAACAGGGGATAAATCCCCTGTGATTTTTTAATGTTTTTTTAATTCTGTTATTAAATCACAAATTGGATTTACATAATTACCAACATCCAGTGCACTTGGTAATTTCGATGTGTCATAATTATTTACACGATATTTAATCTCCAATTTGTTTTGTTCTAAATTCTTTTGTGACACAATGACACGAATTGGGGCAGCAATCAAATCTGCATCAGCAAATTTTTCACCAGCACGTGCATCGCGATTATCCAACAAAACCTCTATACCTGCATTTTTCAATTCGCCATAGATTTTTTCTGCTAAAGGCAATGTTTTGTTTTCTTTATCAGCCAAACCAATTATTTCAACTGCAAATGGTGCTGTTTCCATATTCCAAATTGGACCGTTATCATCTGCACTTTCTTCGATTATTGCCGCCATCGTACGACCAACACCTATACCATAACAACCCATGATTGGTGTTTGTTCAGTACCGTCAGCCGCAGTGTACGTGACATGCATAGAATCGGTATATTTTTTACCTAATTGGAAAATATTACCTATTTCGATTCCACGAACCTTTTTCAACTCTTTACCGCATTTTGGACATACTGTTGAATCTGTATCTTCTAATTCTTTGTTTGCACGGAAACCACAATCACAAATATACAAAGTGTCTTCGCCCATTTCGTTAATTAATTGGAATTCGTGTGCAACCTTGCCACCCATATCACCAGTCGAAGACATCACATCGGTAAAGTTTTTTAAACCGCAACGACGGAATATTCTGTAATACGCATCGAAACAACGTTTATAATATTTTTCCAAATCTTCTTGGGTTTCGTGGAAAGAATAACCGTCTTTCATGATAAATTCACGCGTACGAACCAACCCAGCACGAACACGCAATTCATCACGGAATTTTGTTTGGATTTGATACAACATAAATGGTAATTGACGATATGATGTTAAAACAGAACGTGCGTAATCGGTCACAACCTCTTCATGGGTTGGGCAAATCAAATAATCGGCCCCAGATGCACCCTTGAATTTAGCAATAATACTCATAGAATCATATCGACCAGTTTCACGCCATAAATCTGCAGTACACACAACCGGCATCAATATTTCTTGACCATCAATTGCGTTCATTTCATCACGAATGATATTTTCAATTTTATGGACCACAGACCAACCCAATGGTGTCAAAGTATAACCGCCCTGGAAAGTTTGATATATATATCCACCCTTGACTGCAATTTTATGACCTCGAGTGGTTGCACCAGCAACATCACCATATAATCTATTCACACATAATTGTTCTATTTTCATCTCTTTATCTCTTTGTCTTTTAATTCCATATATTTATTCGATACGATTTCGTGTAATTTTTTCGCAATTTCTTTCCTGTCCATGCCTGCAACAGATACCGGTTCCAGTGCCGTTATATGCACCGTCATACCGCCCAATTTTGCAACATGGAATATTTGACCAAATGCACTGCGTTCAATACGACATTTTGGGCCCATATCCTGCTTTGCATTATCAAAATACGCATATTCGTTCGCCATAACCTGATCATTGACGCATTGATTACGACGTGTTCGATATGTTATCACCATTGGTTGAATTGTCAAATCTGGAACAGCCTCGACCAAATTAAACATTGCAGATTTGAATTCTTTGACGTATGCACCGTTTGTTGTTGTGCCTTCGGGGAATATGGTGACGGGATAACTGGCGCCACGTAATTGACGTGTCATATCGGCAATGGCCTCTAGTGCATGGGATGGACGACGATCAACAAATACAACACCAAATTTTTTTGCAATCCAACCAACCAACGGATAAGATGCAATATCAATCTTACCGACAAAAGAACAACCATATCCTACCGGCATAGACATTAATTCAAATACAGAAATATGATTACAAACACATAATAAAGGTCTGTGCTTTGTTAATTTACCATGCGTACGAATACGGACACCGGTTGCAAAACATAATGTCCACATAAAAAAACGCATATACTTTACGGAAAAACGTCCACGTGGTATCAACATTATAATCGGAACCTGAATCAAAACAAACAAAACGAACAATATTGCACGCACAAAAGCAAATATTATTTCAAAAATGTTTGATTTACAACTATCCGCCATTACTTTCATTTTTATGCCTTTTCTTCTTCGTCTTCGGTTTTATCGGCATCCTGGATTAATTCGGCATCAGCCGCATCTTCACGTAATAAAAATGCGAACACAGAACGTGCAACCTGGACAGCGCCCTTTACCGGTGATGTTATAACCTTGCCCAAAGTCTGAATAAAATTACTGGGCAAATCAAAATCTTCACCTTCGAAACTTTCATCTGTACCAAAGAAATGTTTTTTATATACAGAATCCATATCTTTGGTACGCAACATAACAAACACATCATAAGAGTTAAATGGTTTATCAATAAATACACCGCGCCCAAATGTTGCGTTAATACGTAAATATCCCTTGACCAACGGGGTCATTTGACGCATAGCCTCGGCTTTATCAACAAAAACCTCAGGCAAGATGTTCATACGTGTTAATTTTGGATTAACCCCAGGCACCAATTTTGTTGGTTCAACCGTTGCACGTAAACGCAATGGCGATAAATGGTTATAATACAGATAAGAAATCGCCTGGGCAGACATAGCCGGGTTCGTCCCAGCCCAAGATGCCACACCAAACACAATACCAATTTTATGACGCACAATATATTCGCCCAAACCAACCCATAACAAACGCATAACTAGTGCATTTTCACGATATTCAGGATCAACACATGCACGTGACATTTCGGCAATATTTGCCCCAGATTTTTTTATTTTAGAAATATCAAATTCTGTTTCAGTGTAAAAACCACCCATTTTATCGGCCGCATCACGATTGATAATACGATATGTTCCAACAACTTTGCCCTGGTGAAACACAGCCAAATAGTCGGCAAATCTATCATAAGAATCATATTCTTCACGTAAATTTTTTTGTTCTTCGGTGGCAGATGCGCCCTCTTCTTCGACAAAAACAGTATAACGCAACTGACGCACTTGGCGACGTTCTTCTTTGGTACGCGTTAAACGAACCTCGAAATCACGAACTTTGATAGTCATTTCTTTATTATCCTTTTCGATGTAATTAACAGAATACCAAAGAAAAACCTTTATATCAATATTTTTATTTTAATTTATCGGAAAGTTCGGCAATCGCAATTGCATACCAATTTGAATTGTTCCATTTCTTGATGCGATAGAAATTTGGATATGTTAAATATGCAACTTTGACAGATTGGACATCCACATCATTATCTGGTGACGACACCAAATTTGATACTGTATCATCATTGTTATCTGAAACCAGACCAACAACCATATCTGATTTAATCAACTGGGTTCCATCAGAATTTAAAACACCTTTATCTGCCCATTGAGCAATAGTAAATTTTTTATCACCATTTATTAAATCTGTATCAAAATCAGCCGGAATTAAAACTTTGTATGCAATTCTTTCGTTTGGATTCCATCCTAATTTATTCAGGTAATTGCCTGCACTGAACATAGCATCACTGATATTATTAATTATGTCAATTTTTCCGTCTGCATTACCATCTGCACCATATTGCGACAATGTTGTTGGAATAAATTGAAAGTGCCCCATTGCGCCAGCCCAACTGCCGTAAATATTATTTATATCCTGATTATTTTTATCAGCAATTTTCATCAAAGATAATAATTGCTGTTTAAAAAAAGCCTCACGACGACCGTCGTACATCAGAGTAAAAAATGCATCTTTTAATCTGTATGCTTTTTTTACACTGCCATAATTAGATTCCATACCCCAAAAAGCCAATATAACATTTTTCGGAACACCGTATTTCATGGATGTTTTTCCCAATAATGTCGGATATTTATGTGACATATTATGTCCTGTACGGATACGTTCTGAATTAACTGTACGATTCAAATAATCACGTAATGTTAGTTTAAATTCTGATTGGTTTTTATCGTTATAAACTATTTTCGGAATAAACACCGGATTTTTCAGAGTCGCATCTATTACATCTGATGATATTTTACCTTGTTGTGCATCAATACGAATAGATGTTTGTATATCATTCCACCTGTCAAAATCAAAATTTCCACGTGCAGCATATCCTGTATTTGACAACACAGAAAACATTGCGCCATAAAATATAACGCTTAAATACTTCATATTTATGACCCCATACTATTTTATGTTAAAAAGAATATTTTAATCCCAAATGCAATCCAAACGATTGCCATGTAGCTTTCTTCAAGGCATCGGTCACACTTTCTGTGTGTGCATCTGTTTTTGTAACCTTGATATCCGCCACTGTTGGATCATCTTCGCGTGGGATAGCCTCGTAATAATAGGAGTCTGCCCAATAAATTTTTCCACCAATTTTTCCAATATGGAAATAATTCGTATCTGCTTTAATACTTAAATTCAGACGATTAGATAATTTCAAATCGTATTCCATTTCCATGGCATATGCAAAAGCACCATTATCACCTTCGTCCAAGAAACTGGGGTTTTGTTGCCAATCTGTACGATTTGGCCAAATACCTTCGGATGAATATTTTGGCATACTGACCTGGGCATAAAAACGCAATTTATCCGTTAAGGTCACTTGTTTTTCAATTTCTAGTCCGACATAAAAACCACTCCACGTGGTGTTATATTCATGTGTTTTGCCAGGAATCATTATTGGACCATCACCACCAATGATAACACAATCACCACCATACACACCCCATGGTGTCATTTCATCTTCGGCATATTCAATATTTCCAACAGACAATCTGTCACCGGAAACAGATGCAACCTTAATTTCGTTTGGTGACACACAAACCTGGTAATAATCATTAACATATGCATCAACCTGATCAATCGGCACAGCATAATATTCATCGAGATCCGGGTCATCTGGATTACCAAACACATAATCACCCTCGTCTGTCATAAGTGGGATATACACACCCTGGTTTGGATAATAGTGATTAGACATTTGCAAATTATGTTTAAACACCTCGTATCCAAATATTGGGGTCAATTTCCATCCCGCAATATCCCAAATATTATGTGCACCAATACCTAAACGAATATGATGACTGTCCCCAGTTTGATCACCCATAGAAATCGTAAATATTCCTTCGGTTGGATAATTTTCATCATATGGTTTCAAATCATAATCCATAGACAAACCAGAAGAAGCCATCTTTCCGTATGTGTATTCACCAAATGCCATCAAATCAAAATTACGCAAAGTGAAATCATATCGACCACCAACCTTGAATTCATTGAATCTCATATCATCCCATTCAAGAACAGAATTCACACTGGTAGTAAATTCAAAATCCGCAAAACGACGGCCATAACCGCCATAAACACGAAAACCATTACCCAAAGATGTTGGACTTGCAATACCATTTGCCGTCATTACCCCTGAATATGTCGAAGGAGCCTGTTGTCTGGGAACCTTGTACGAATAAGAACTGGAACCGATAATCTGTTTATTTCCACCATTATAGTTTACATATCCACGATTTTGATAATTGGCATAACCTGCCCTATTCATCGATTGAGGGGTATTGTAATAGTAAGATGGAACACCTTCGTTGCTGGCATATACCGGCAACGACGCGCAGATTCCTAGTAAAATCGCGATATTTCCCTTCCTCATATAGTCTTCACTATGGGTTAATTATATCATAAAAAATGATTATAAAAAAGCATTTTATGATTTACTGGATTTTTTTATCTAATGTTTTAATATCTGTGTCATGAACACAGCACATAATATTTATATCCATGTCCCTTTTTGTATTTCAAAATGCAAATATTGTGCTTTTTATTCGTCTGCGGTGGCACCTGATTGGGAATCTTATTGTAATGGTATTTGCTATGAAATAGATTTTTGGGCAGAAAAGTTAGGAAAAATAAAAATCCCAACGGTTTTTTTTGGTGGTGGCACCCCCAGTTTGATGCCAATAAATATTTTTCAACGCATTATCACACATTTAGGCAATAAATTTAATTTATCTGGGTGTAGCGAGATAACCTTGGAATCAAATCCTGGAACACTGACAAACGATAAATTGCACGATTTTATTTCATGTGGCATAAATCGTTTATCAATTGGTGTTCAATCCTTTGATGATACAGAATTAAAATTTTTAGGTCGAAAACATGATGCAAAAACAGCAATCAACCTGGTGGAAAACGCACAAAAAAGCGGTATACGAACAAGTGCCGATTTTATATATGGATTGCCAAATCATTCTGTAAAAAATGTTATTTCTTTGTGTAATAAAATAAATGATTTAGGTTTAAAACACGCATCGTTGTACGAATTAACCATTGAACCAAACACTCCATTTGGACGTATGAATCTAGATATGCCAAACAATGATGAAATGGCAGATATGTATTTGGCTATTTCTGATAATTTAAAAATCCCAAGATACGAAATATCAAATTATGCAGAGCCAGGATTTGAATGCATGCACAATAAAAATATTTGGGATGGAAATGCTTATATCGGTCTGGGGCATGGTGCAATGGGACGAATTTTTATGAATAATACTTGGTACGAGCAATCAGGTGGTGATATTAAATTTTCTGAATTAAACGACCAAGTTCGTGCCACAGAACGCGTTATTACTGGATTGCGCACTGTACAAGGAATAAAGTTAGATAACGAAATAAAAAATGTGGTTGATATAAATTACATAAATATACATAATGACCTGGTCAAATTAAAAGACAATCGTATTTATGCGACCGATGCAGGTATGTTAATTCTGGATGAATTACTGGTAAATTTAATAAAATAAAGGAATAAAATGGAACATAAATTATTAAACATAATCGGTGTTTGTGCAGTGATTATTTCAATATCGTTGGCTGTTTTTGTAAGCAAGGAGAAAAAAATGAGTACAGGAATAAATTTAGAAGATATGGACACTACAATTATTGCAGGGGACGATTTCTATGATTATGCAACCAAGGGCTGGAGAGACACACATCCAATGCCAAAAGATTATTCTAGATTTGGGACTTTTGAAGTATTGGTTGAAGAAAACAATAAACGCGTCCGCAAAATTGCAGAAAGTGATAACGGTAAAATTGGTACTTTGTATAAAATTGCAATGGATGAAAAAAAATTAAATGCGGATGGCATTACACCTGTTAAAAAATATATTGAACAAATTGATGCAATTAAATCAAAAGATGAATTACCCACATTCTTAGGACAAATCCATTCTTTCAGTGGTGGCTTTTTCAGTGATGCTGTTAGCTTAGACGAAAAAGACAGCGAACATTACCTGTATAACATTGGCCAAGGTGGAATTGGCTTGTCACGTGATTATTATTTTGATAACGATGCAAAATCAAAACAAGTTCGCGAAAAATACATTGAATATATGACAAAACAAATGGAAAACTTTGGCATACCGGTGGATGCAAAAAAACTTTATGCATTGGAAGAACGTATGGCAAAATCTTTCTATAAAAAAGAAAAATTACGTGATCCAATTGCAAATTATCACAAAATGACAACCGCACAATTACGTGCAGAAATTCCAAATTTTGATTGGGATAAATATTTTGCAGCACGTGGTATTTCGCCAAATTTTGTAAATGTAAATCAAATTGAACCTGTTACTGAATCAATCAAGATTATAAAAGATACAGATCTGGAATTATTAAAAACATATCTGAAATGGCGTTTGATAGATTCTGCTGATAGTTTTTTAGATGACACAACGTATGATATTGCATTTGATTTCGGCAAAGTATTAACTGGCCAAGATGAAAAAAAACCTCGTTGGAAACGCGCAGTTGCTATGATTGACGGATCACTGGGCGAAGAAATTGGCCACCTATATACAAAAAAATATTTCCCAGAGACCGCAAAAAAACGTATGCAAGATTTAGTTAAAAACCTGCAATCTGCATTGGGTATGCGTATTAAAAATTTGGAATGGATGTCAAACGACACAAAAAAACAAGCATTAGAAAAATTAAATACATTCCATGCAAAAATTGGATACCCGGATGTTTGGCGTGATTATTCCAAATTGGAAATAAAAAATGATTCTTTGTATGACAATATGATACGTGTTGCAAAATTCGAAGACCGTTTTTGGTTGGATAAAATTGAAAAAGAAAAAGATCCAAACATTTGGTTTATGAATGCACACGAGGTTAATGCGTATTACGATCCATCGACAAATGAAATTTGTTTTCCTGCGGGAATTTTACAATATCCTTTCTTTGATATGGATGCCGACGATGCATTTAACTATGGTGCAATTGGTGCGGTTATTGGACATGAAATGACACATGGTTATGATGACCAAGGTCGCCAATTTGATAAAGATGGTAATATGCGCGATTGGTGGACAAAAGCTGATGCTAAATCATTCACAGAACGTGCAAATGTTATGCGTGACTTTTTCAACAATATAATTGTTGCACCAGGTACACATGCAAATGGTGAATTCACATTGGGTGAAAACTTGGCTGATTATGGTGGTGTAACTGTTGCATATACTGCATATATGAATTTTGGCACACGTAGCGATGATGCGGACGGATTTACTGATGTACAAAGATTCTTTATCGCATATGCTAACAATTGGGCTGGGAATATTCGTGATGACGCACTGTTACAACAAACAAAAACGAATGAACATTCCTTGGCGCGTTGGCGTGTTAATGGCATATTGCCACATATTGATGCGTGGTATGATGCGTTTGGTGTAACAGATAAAAATAAAATGTATATTGCACCAGAATCCAGAGTTAAAATTTGGTAAACAAAAATCGCCTGATTTTATTCAGGCGATTTTTTTAACTGTTTTATTATTTATTTCCAACACGTTGACGGAATTCTGTACTGGGACGAAATGTTGCAACACGACGTGCAGAAATCACTGCAGGAACACCTGTTTTTGGATTACGACCAATACGTGCAGATTTTGTCAAAATCTTGAATGTACCAAAACCAGAAAATTTAACATCTTCGCCATTTGTCAAAGATTCACCAATTTCATCAAAGATGATATCTATCATTTTATATGCATCGGTTGCAGTTAATCCAAATTTATCACGCAAACGCATTGCCAAATCATTACGAGTTATCGTTGCCATTTTAAATTTCCCTTTGTTTTTTCGTGATTATTATACAAGCCAACATTAAAAAATCAACATTTATTTGTTTTTATTATGGGGGTATTGATTTTATTTTTTATTTGATTACAATTGACTTTGATTTTTTAGTCCCTATAGTTCAATTGGATAGAACGGGGGTTTCCTAAACCTCTGATGCAGGTTCGATTCCTGCTGGGGA
>AUXO011856280.1_pt1 | contig 14645 bp, 7 predicted proteins | sample 768731 | NCBI WGS metagenome assembly AUXO01 (sample SAMN02715735, study PRJNA202380) | gut metagenome | biome: sheep rumen | host: Ovis aries | place: New Zealand: Palmerston North | reverse complement strand
AAGGAATTGATTGCATTACATACAAACAACTCAGTCAACTTGAATGACCGTGTATCAAAGGTTTTGGGACCAACATTCACTTTGATGACAGAAGAAGTAAAAGCAGAAATTGCAGCTCGTACTGCAGAAAAGCAACAGCAGCAAGCTCAGGTAAACATTGCAATCGGTGGTAACACATCACCTGAACAGATGAAAGGCCTCAATGAAACAGTTGGCGGTGGTAATCGTGATGAAGCTCAGGCTATCTTGCAGGGCGCATTTATGTTCCAGCAGTTTTTACAGCAGCTTGGTGTAAAAACTCCTATGGAAACCATTGCAAGTGCGCAGCAAGAAAATCAAAACTAATTACTATTATTGAGGATTTAAGTAATGGCATTATACACAAGTAATTCCGAGTTTGATTTAGAGACAAGAGTTCAGTTAACAAATGAAATGCCAACAACTCGTGATTATGAATATCTGCACCATTCATTAAGAAATGATACTTGGAAATGGCTTATCGGTACTGAAGATGTTACTTATGATTTGCCTGTAGGCGGCAGTGAATCTCATAATCTTGAAGCTCCTGTCAAAATTGTAAACGGAAAACAAGCAGAAAATTATGGTCCTAGCAAACAGCAGGTTTGGGACCCAACAACAGAATCTTATGTTGAAGAAACTCCTACTTTCCACAAGATGGAAATCAAAGGTGTATTAGCCGCTGAACACGACTTATTCTTACACGAGATTTATCGTTACTTAAGTTGCCTTTATCCTGACCATCCTGATTGGTTGAACTTGCTTACAAGAAATGAAATCCTTGATGCTTTCAACAATGCAGCAGCGATGGTTGACTATAAGCCAAATAATGAATTCTTCCGTTTGGTTGCAGAGACAATTCAGTCTGATGATCCTGATGTTGAAGAGTTCAAACTTAATTTAAGAAACCTCACAAGCAATGCAGCCCGCCGTAAGTTTTATGGTTCAATGTTAGGCTATCGTATGTATGGCCACGATGCATTTGAAAATGTATCAATCTTTCCAGTAGGAAAAGCATTAACATTGGATTCAGTAAATGAAAATGAGTGGCGTGAAAACAAAAAGAAAGGCTTTGACGCAAAGAAGTACATTATTGATACTTTTGATGAACGCTATCAAACATTGTTCCGCCGCATTGACTGGTTGGGTAATAACCGTGATACATCATTTACTAAAGCAAATGGTTACACAATTCCATCTTACTCAATCCCAGGCTATGAAGACATTCAGTTTGAGTTTGTTTCAAGTAAGACAGGTGAATTCACTTCTGATGTTTACAATCTTTCAAAAGACTCTGCTTATTCATTCTATGATTTGACAACAAATGGTCAGACAACTACTGGTTCTATTTCTGATAAGGTTGAACTTAACACCTATGAGCCAACTATTACAGAAACAATGTTGTCATACTTCTCAGGTGATGACAAGATCATAGGTTTGCAAACATCAATTTCATCTTCAATGGTTTATAACCAACTTACAAAGTACAAGCCTTTTGAAGAAATCATTGCAACATTTAAAGAAAATGGCATTGCTGATAGCTTATATAACATCTATATGTCACAAATGCCATTCAGTGCAAATGGAGAAGTAAGAGCAGGTAACACACAGTGGTTCTCAACATTTATTTCAACAGCAGCAAGCTTTGTATCAGGCTTTGGTGGTACAAGTACTCTTTTTGAGAAAGTTGATTATTCTTATAACCCAGTTATTAAAGATACAATTATGTTGCCTATTGACATTATGCGCGACTGCTATCCAAAAACAGTTGAGTTTAATGAAGATGAAACTGTTAAAAACAGAACAGCTGAATTGGACATATCATCAGCAACTCTTAATAAAGGTGACATCATTTCAATTTTGGAATACACTGACTTCCCTACTCCATATAAAGTTGCAGGTGGTACTTGCGGACAGTTAAGATGTCATATCACAACACCTACAAAGTCTTATGCAAACTACAATGCAATTTCAAAGTATGAGCCTTTTGATACTGCAAATGATTACATTACATCTGACGACAACTACTGTGCTCTTATTCAACTTAAAGATGGAAGCTATGGTGTTCTTTATGGTTCATTGAACTTGACTTGGCAAACATTGTCAGAAAATGGACACGCATTTACTTGTCCTAAAGATATTACATTCAACATTCGTGCAATTCCTGAAAAGAAGTCGGAAGACATTTACAAATATGTTTATGGCTCAGATGCAGATAATCTTATTGATGAAATAAGAGATGAAATTACATTAAAGACTCGTGAACTTGAAAAGCATTACAACTTGGTTGTTCAGGATTGTAATGATGATAGCAAATATATTGATCTTTATGTAGGTCTTCCTTCAAGAATTAAAGAACAAGAAAGTTTAATCAAAGAACTTCTCAAAGCAATCGAAGACTTGCCCGAAACAGCAACTCCTGAAGAAAGTGCAGCTGCAAAAGAAGCTTATGACTCTGCAGTTGAACAACTTGCTGTTTATGAAGATGCTTACAAAGCTGCTGTTGAAAAACTTGAAGAAGTTGCTTATTCAAACTTTGAACATTATAAAGACACTGCATCAGACTTGGAAGATCTTAATGAACAGCTTGCTGAATATCTTGAAAAGAAAGATGAATTGATGGAAAACCGTTCATTATTTGTTGATAAGGAAAGATGTTTTACTGCAACACGCGGCTGTAAAGTTGAGTTCTTTATTTTCAGTTCAGGCGAAGCTTTTTCAAAATTGCCGTTCATTATTGATGATACTTATATTTCTGAAATATCATTAGGTAACATTTCAATTCAGCCTATGTTCCTTTCAGACGAAAACCACATCAAAATGGTTCAGGTTGACAACTTTATCTTTGCTGATTATGATCCTATTACTTTGCGTGATAGCACATTCTACCAACTTTATTCATTGATGGAAGATAAAGCAAGAGAAGTTGCTTTTGTTGGTCATAACAGTTTGAAGATTTACAATGAATCAGAATATGATGTTTCAGCTCAGGTTTACATTGATAAGTCTGTAGGTAATGCTTGCTATGAAATGCAGTTCTTGACAGATGATGCAAGAACAAAGTATGAATCACTCTCAATTGGTTCAAAAGTTTCTGGCCCAGGTATCTCAAGTAACACATTTGTTACAAAGTTGAGCAATTATGTTGCAACTGTGAATACATCTTTGCCTAAAGGCGGAACACAAACATATACATTCAAATGTCCTGTAACGACAGCACCTGAGTCAATTAAAAACGATCCTTTTAACTACAAGCGCGTTATGTACGCAAACAGCGAGTATGAAAAAGAGTCATTCTTTGACCACGGTGTTTATGGTACATCAGAATGGCCTTCAATCGAAAAGGCTGTTATGAATGGTGACTTGAATGATAAACAGATTCTTAATAAGTCAACATTCTTCAATGTTGTAAAATATCTTTATGAAGACAAGCTCACTGAAGATAAGAATCTTCTTATCCCATCAGTTGCAAAGAACACAAGAAATGTTTTTGTTGAAGTAAACATTGATAAAATTATTAAAGCAAAGAACCATTCAGGTGACACAGAAAACTTGATGAATGTTGAATGGCTTGACTACATTTCAAACAATGATGAACTTGAATTAGCAAAGGAGAGTGTTAATGTTGGTTCAAACTTGATACTCAATGCTGATACATCAGGCTATGCTTCTTTGCTTTCTAAAACAGAATACACAGATCCTAACCTCAAAGTGTTGTTCCAAACAAACAACTGGGGAGATGATACAATTCCTGCTTATGTACAGATCGGTACAGGTGGCAGTGGTTTAAGAGATTACTTCAAACTTGTAAGTAACATTCAATATCCAAATGTTTATGGTGCAACATTCTGGGATCATACAGTTGAGCCTTATGAAGATACAAACAATAACATCATTGATGATTGGATTAAAGATGGCCCAGATGGCCAAAAAGTAAATAAAAGAGCAACTTGGGCAAATGTTGATAATAAGTTGTCAAAGCAAACTGACTACAACACTTATGAAAACATCGACAAGCCACTTTTTGAAATACCTCTTAATGAATACAATATGAATCTTCATACGATTGCAAACAATCGTGAATATTCAACTATTGACATTATGTTCTATGAACAAAACTTCAAGAACATTTCAAAAGAATACAACTTAAGCATTGGTTTGCAGAAAACTCTTTCAAACAAGTTGCTTGCTTCAGATGATTACATTTCAATCGACTCAGAAGATTATGCAAGAAACACACCTGAAGATGAAAACTTGAAAAACATTTACTACTTCTATGATGATGGTTCAAAAACAAGCAATAATAAAGGTAAGTTTAAGGTTGCTGTAAACAATGACGCATTTACAGAGTATAGTGTAATTGTTGGCGGTCTTCTTGGTTATACACCTTGGTATTACAACAAGATGACAAACAAACTTACTAATACATCTTTCAACTTGGATATTACAAGCTTCCCAGGATTAGTTGAGGCAGCAAGCAATGGTGATGATCTTTCTGAATTCTTAAGAAGATTTATGATAATCAAAGCTATCTTCGACTTCAGTACAGACAATGCAACTGTCTTGAATGAATATTCAAAAAACTTTCTTGGTTATGGTAATGAAGAATACGATGGTTTCTTTGATGATCTTTCTGCCTATGAAAGCATTTTCAAAAACAAGTTGATTATGTTTACATACCTCAGAGGAAACTATGAAAATAACGGAGCTGATATTTTTGGCCTTAAAGATTATGATACACTTGCACTCTTCTGGGCAAATGACAAAATCAACTTTGTAAAGATAAACAAAAACTACACTTTGTGTACAACTGTTTATCCAAAGAATATAAACACAAATTATAATGAATATCTTGTATTTCACGGTTACTTTACATATCCTCTTATTAAGAAAGACTGTGTTGAAAAGTATGATGAAGACCCTGAAGACTTCCGTCAGGTGATGGCAACATCTGATGAATATGTAATGGATAACAGCAACTCAATCATTAAGTATACATCACAGGTTTTCAATTCAATTAAGTTGCCAAGAAATCATATTGCAGATGGTTCATATGATTTCAAACTTTTCATCGACCCTCACTTTGTTTCAACAGGCTATCGTTATGATGATTATGTTGAAAATGGTGTAAATGCTGCAACTGTTGAATATTGTATCTCACAATCAGCAATTCGTTATGATAAAAAGCATAAAGTGTTCTACACAAATGCAACTGTTGTTGAAGACGGTGCTCTTGATAACTCAATGGATAATGACTTCGAAGTAATGCAAAGTATGCTGAGCGAATAACAATAAGACTAATTATTAGCTCAGGAGATATCATATAAATGAATTACACATTAGACATTTCTAGTGAACTTAATGAATACAGCCGTAAGATTAAAAAACTTGAGGCTTCTTACGGCTCAAGTTATTCAAAAACAGATGTCGTGTCAAAAGTAAAAGAACTTACAACTGCATTAGGCCTTGCAAGTTGCGACATTGAAAAGTCAAACACATTCATTCGTTTCAATTTGAAAAACTCTGCAGGTGCAAATTGTGTTGAGGTAAAAGCAACACCTGTAAGCAAAACAGAAAAAATCGTTGTTAAGTTTGCTGAACACAAGTACTTCAAAAATCTCAAATATCTTTTCGGAGCATATAAAACAGAATACAATCAAGATGAAGGCTCATCAGATTTAACAAAAGAAGCTTATATCAGAAGTATTATTGGCGCAAACTTCCACGCAACAGATTTGTCACCTTCTGACAAGTTTGTATCAGTTGAAGAGGTTGACTTAAGAAGTCCATATCTTGAAGCATTAAACAATGTTCTTTTTGAGTCAACACGCGACATTGAAGGTGAGATTTATGGTATCAACGATGACGGTGAATTGTATGTTTGTGGCAAGCGTACAGCTGCTTTCCAAAGACTTTATGACAATAAGTTAATTTCTTCTCTTGATGATATTGTTCCTGCGGTAGTTATTGATAACACAGTTGTAAAAGCTATAAGAGATAATGCAGTTGACTTCAGAGACAATGACGAATATGAAAAGCCAAAGTTTATGAGTATCAAGGTTAAAAAGCCAATGAATGATACTTATGATGTTGGTAACGACCCATCTTTCAAGTACTTCAAAAACTTGTTGGTATTTGAAGCAAAACTTAATTTGGCTTCTCCTCGACTTGTTGAAAAATCAGATTTTGATAATGGCGAGTTTCAACTTGTATGTAATGCTTTAACTCAAGGTGACGAAATCCTTTCAGGTATTGCTCTTGATGGCAGTGGAACAAAAACACATACAATTCTTACAAATGTAAAAAAGAAATGTAGATATCTTGCAGCACAGGGTGATGACCTTGTTGCAATTATGGCTGACGGTATGGTTTATACCGCAAAGAATGTAAACTTCGAATCTGCAAAGTCTATTGATATGGAGACAGAAGGCAAAGAGTTTTCTGTTGAAGGCGCCCAGCTTATTGATATGATCTATGATGACACTGAAGGTTGGGTAGGTACATTTGGTTATGAAGAAACTCAGGGTGAAGACTTTTACGGTGATAAGTATTACAGATTTATGATTTCAAAGTCATTGAACTCTGTAACCCAGGCAGGAAGTGAAGCTGCTTCAATGTATGCTGCTCCTTTTGAAATCAGTGAAAACCCAGTTGCTTTGACATTCGCTGCTCGTTCAAATGACAACTTGATTATGTCACCTGTTACAACAAGACTTGAAGTTGTTGATACTTACGGCGGAGTATTTGGTGTCCCTGAAACATCTTTTGTAAATCCTAAAGATATTGCAATTAAGTCTTATACAGAAACTGATGTTACAGGCGGTGCAAATAATGATTTAGCTGATGTAGGTCCAATCGTTACAACAGATGACAATAAAGAAATACTTCAAAACATTCTTGAAGGTCCCTATGTTGTAAACCCAAGCGAGTATGAAGAAGACGGTTCAAAAATGTACCAAAAGATTTTCTCTGATGGTGATATGGACATCGTACTTCAGCAGGATTACATCTTTATCAAAACTCAACTTTATACTGTTGATGAAAACGGCGATTATGAAAGAACGATGACAAGAGGCAAACACTGGCTTGGTGCAAAGTTGCCAATAACACTTGACACAACTTTGTTGAAGTTGCGCTCAATGCCTGTAAGTGGTACAACATCTTGTTACAACTTTGTTCTTGACGACATCAAGACATTCTGTTCTTGGGCGCTTGATACTGCACAGAAAGAAGAGATTGGTGACAACTATACATTTACAAACTTGTCACTTGAGGAATCATTTACAGCAGATGAACTTAACTGTTTCAAAAATGCAATTAAGCCACTTTCAGAAAATTATACTGGCAGTGCAACAGAAGGCCGTGGTCTTTTGACATATGCTCAGTTCTTGTCACTTGGTGTAACATACTATTCAGGTAACACAAAACTTGATGTAACGAATGACTCATTTGCAGTTGCTCCTGAAGCCATTGATAAAGTTGTATTTGAGACAGGCCTCCCACTTACAAATGATTTGAAAGTTGATGATACAGCAAGATTCCAACTTGTTGGTACAAAAGATAATAATGTTATTATAATCTCAAAAGAATATGCAAATGCAATCGACTTTGAAGAAGCATATCGACTTTACTTGCTTCACGCATTTACTTATGTTCGTGGTATTCGTGAATATGATGCTTTCGGTGCAAAAGTTGTAACAAACATTTATTCATTCGGAAGCAAGATTTATTTCAGATGCTACACAGGCGATATGTTCTTCATTGACAAAAAGTACTTGCACAAAGCAGAAGATATTGAAACAGTAAGCAACTGGAGAGTATCACAGCAGCCAGGCCTTTCACATATCAACGGATGGGATGTTGAAGACCTTAAGAACATTGGCGGTTATGAAACAGTTACATTGAAAGATGGTAAGTTGCTTCCTATCAACAATAAAGAACACGCAATTTACTTCTTCAAGTTGACATCACCATTATTTACTTTGCCTGATAATCAGCATATGTTCTTTGGTGGTTATGCATTCCCATCAAAAACAATTTATGATAAGTACGCTTCTATGGGTGGCGGCAAGTTTGATACAACTCAGGAATGGTGGAAGATCAACCTTGAAAATTGGATTGCAGCTGATGAAAGCTCAGGTAAGACACCAGTTGTTGTTTACTCAAATGATGGCGGTGCTACATTCAATATATTACCTGTAAGACAGTACTTGCCTGAAAACTTCTTTAATGATGGTATTGACCGTCAGGTTGCATACTTCACAGAAACAGAAGATGGTAAAGTTGCAGGCTTTGTAAAAGAAAACGATAACGGCGCAGAGTCATACACAACAAATCAGATTGTTATTGACTTTGACGACTTTAATAAGGTTGACTCAACTGCAACAAAATGGGAACAGGTTGGCATTCCTCGTGACGGTGAAGTAAGAAGCTTCTATAATGATGCAGGCAAAATTACTTACACAACAGGCCGCCTTGGTTTTGGTGTAGATGTTGATGTTTCACAGATGCTTGGTTCAGATACATTCAACTTCGACTTTACAGGTAACAACACCTTAGTTATTCCTGATGGTCTTAAAGTTGCAAAAGTTGAAAATGGCAATGCAATTAAGTTTAATAAATCAATCACAGATGAAGTTACCACAGGTACATATCGTGTATTACTTGCTGCATATACAAAAACAGATATTCCTTTCCAAGAAGACTACTTGTCAAAGGATTCATCAATTCTTTCAGACTATTTAAGATCAAACGGTGCACTTAAGGTTGACAGTGTTAAGGCAGTTACAAATGCTTTGACAGCAAACCGTGCTTATTTTGAAAACTTCCCAACTGTTCAGGAAGATACTTCAAAAACATATTATGAATATAATGGCGATGAAGTTGTTGAGTTGACAAACAACTATAATGAAAGAATTATCAAATGTACTGAAGACGGTGAAAAGTTTGCATTCTCAAATCGTAAAGATAGCGATGGCAATCCAATCGAAAGTTTGATTGACTTTGCTTCATCATTAGGTAATGGCCTTCAAGCAAGTCAACTTGTTGCACAAGGTAAACCTGCTCATACATTAAAAGACTTCTTATCAAATGCTGAATGTATGGAAGATGATTCAGAATTCACATCATTGGTTAAAGGGACAAAGTCATTTGCATATATGAAGGAGTTTGATGAAGGAAGCGTACTTGCAATGTTTGATGCAAATACTGCTTTGGCAACAATCCTTGAAAAAGAAGGTATAGTCGAAAACACAGAAGATACATCAGAGTATGATGCTGTTGTAAACTTTGTTGAGAATATGGAAGATCAGTTCGGCGGTCCTGATAACAACTTTACAGATGCAGCTGCTCGTTTCGTGTTCAAGGAAATAGGCGGTAAGAAGTATCTTTATGATAAGAAGTACCAGGTATTCGTACTTAAGTCAAGAAGATTCATTTGTGGTACATTATCAATTCCTTATACATTCTACAACGGTGGCAATGGTATGACAGTTATTCCTGACCCACTTATTGAGTACAGCACTGAAACAGGAAATATGATTAAAGCAGGTGCACTTGCTTCAGGTATTTATTATCATCCAATGGGCTATGGCGGTTTAAGAAACAATACTTCAATCACAAAGACAACTCCTTGGAAGAGAGACCCTGCTGCATTCACTGATGATTATTTGAAAAACTCTGTTGGTGATTATGTGTTCTTGACAGATAATGTTGGTTCAAGAATCAGAACATATGATGCTATTCAACTTGTTGAAGATGGCGGCTATGACGTTTCTTATGACAGCTTCTTAAATGATGGAGCAAATGAAATTACAGTAAAGTCAGGCGACACTGAAACAACATATCACTATTATAAACTTCATAAGACTGGTATCAAACAATACCACTCTTGCGATTATGTAAGAAAAGACTCAAAAGTTTATTTGAGATTCTATAAAAATGCTCAGCGCATTACTGACTTTGAACTTGTTGATGACTGCTTATTGAATTACAACGGTGAAAAGTGCTATGAAGCAAGCATCGATGAAAGTGGATTCCTTGTTGTAGGTGAATGCGTTGGTACGCCTTCATCAACAGTTACAGCAAAGTTTAAGGTTCATTATACAGCAAATGGTGTTGCATTTACAGATGAAGTTGAGTCAACCTTTACAGTAAACGGAAGCAACAGTGTACCTTGGGTCGATGCAATATCAGGAGAAGACACATCAGTAATTTATTACAAAGGCCGTGGTCTTATTTCAAAACCTGATGAAGGTTCAAGTACAAACACAAAAACTGTATCATACAAGTTGACTTTGACTGATGCTGATGATAGCTTTGACTTGTCAACTGCTGACATTAAGACAACTGAATGTTCTTACTCAATCGAAAACGGTAAACTTGTTATAACATTTGTCGCAGGTAACGACTATGTTGAAAGAAGTGTATCAGTAAATGGCACAACAGTTTGGAAAGCAGCAATTATTCAACTTGATTATGAAATATCAAAACAAGTTGTACTTACAGGACTCAAGAAACTGAGCGGTGAAGATGAGTCAAGAACTGACTTCTATTTTGGTGATATGCTTGCTTCGGATAACATCAACATTCCATCAGACTTGATTGTTTCAAGAAGTGGAACATTGCTTTATCTTGGATATAAAAATCATATTGATGCTCCTGAAGGAACAATCGTTACAGGTGCTTATGGTTATTCAATTTCAAAGAAGCCTAAGTACAGTACATTCCAAAACTTGCTTTATGGCGAAGGTGTAATGATTGACAAAGGCATAGCATATGATGAGTCTGTTCTTACATCAATGAAAGTTTCAGCAACAGCTGAAGACAATTCAGAGATTAAGTTGAATGCTCCTGTAACATTCAATGAAGCTTACAACGATGGTGTTGAACATTACTTCAAGTTTAAGATTCTTACTGTATCTGAACAGTCACTTGCGCCAAAACATATGAATGATGAAAGTTATTATTATGAATTGTCAAAAGAACAGATGAGCTTGTACACGCCTAACCGTGTATGGTACAACCCTAAAGGTTCACCTGTGCCACCTATCAAAGTTGGTTCAAAGATTTTCAATTCAGAAAACAACTATGCATATTATGATGAAGATTATCGTAACGCAAATGATGTAAACATTTATATGTGTGATGAAGCAGGCCACTATGTAAACTTTGATGAAAACGGCGTTGAGTATCGTCTTGATAGCAAAGTTGATGGAACATACACTGGTGACTGTTCAGCAAATGTTTATATGGGTGTTGATAACAGATATGTATCACCAAAGCCAATCAACCCAACTTGTCAAGACTGGTATTATGAAAACATTTATACTCCAAACAATGAGGTAAATCCTCTTTGGCAGATAATTCATATTTCACCAAAGATTGAAAACAAGAAGTGGGTTCAGAAGGTAAGCATTTGTCGTTATAAGAAGTCGGGTTCTTCACAGTTACTTGTTGATGATGTTGAACACCCTTATGTTTCAATGAACGAATTAAATCAAATTATTGCTGAAGATGGTGCCTTAAGAGTTAAGGAAAACTTCCTCAACTTCAATGCTGCTGACGGCGATATTGAATTACTTCTTTCAGAGGGAGATGAACATTACAAAAATCTTATCAATTCAAATGATGGTGATATGACATTGTATGGTCTTAACTTCAGTGTAAACAAGTTAAAGAATATGTTTGACAATGATCACTCAGAGTTATCGGCAACATTGCAAGCTTCTTATTCTGTAAACACATTGAGAGACTTTACAACAAATGTTCAAGATGACTCAACTATTGCAAAGATTACAGAAATGGGTATCTTCGATAAGAATCACAAATTGATTGCTTATGCGCAGTTCCCACCTATCGAGTACCGTACAGAAAAACAACACGCTGCATTTACAGCTGTAATTTATCACGGTAATATGACAGGCAACTAAGTAATATGATATTGGATGTAATTTGTGGTTTTGATGCTGCGTATGAAAATGTACGCAGCAATCTTGACTTCAATCTTGATTATTCTCTTACTGAAAACCTTATAAAAGGCAAGGCAATTCTTAATCCATTTTTAAGAATAGCAATGCTCGACTGTTTTACAAAAGGTGACAGCGGCGTGTATTCAAATCTTATTTTTGAGAATAAAAAGTACCTTAACTTTTTTAAGGTAAAACATACTAAGAAAGAGTTTAATGAGTTCATCAGCAACTTAAACAAAGTAATATAAGACTAATTGATTGGAGGATATAATGGAAGTATCTAATAAAACATTAGATGAACAGGCAACAGAAATTGCTGAACAGCCAAAGATCCCAATGGGATATATGACAATGGAGCTGTCTACAAAAGGTAAGTTCGGTGCGCCAAAAGTATTTCACATTCGTAATTTCAAAACAGAAGACCTTGTAGGTTTGGCTATCGAGGACGAAGATAAATTGCAGGAAGCTGCAGCTGATATGTTGCAGGATCTTATCTTTGAAAAAGATGTTGATGTAAAGAAGTTTCACCAGAAAGAAGTTGTTGAAACATTCCTTCGTCTTTACCGCAGATACTATCAGAATGTTTTGAAAAATCTTCCTTGGGAATTGACTGAAGAAGATAAAGACATTATTGCAAAAGAAGAAGGTGGTAAAGATACTGACGCTTACAGACGCCGCCTTGCTGCTATCAAACGCGGTGAAGAAAAGCAGTTCTTTGACATTGACCTTAAGCAGGTTGATTACTATGAAATCCCAGAAAATGTTACAGGCACTGTTCGTGTAACACAAAAAGATCCTGAGACAGGAAAAGACTTTGTAGTTGAATATTCATATCCAAGATATGGTGATGCAATTCTTTTGAAAAAGTTCATTATGAATATTCCTGAAATCAAGGAAGGTGAACGCCGCTTTGCTTCAATTACTGAAAATGTAAAGTTCCGTCAGAAGATGGAGAACGCTTGGAAGGAAGGTGAAAATGTGCCGCTTGAAAGAATCCCAAGATTCACACAGCAGGATATGGACGCTTTCAATGAATTCCAAAAGAAAAAAGCTCGCTTTGCAACTCGTGCAGTAAAGGCACTCCATTTGAAATCTATTGATGGTGTTGACATCAGTGATTTGCCACTTGACAAAAAACTTGCTTATGCAGATGATCCTCGTTTGGACCACGCAACATTTGAGCAGGTAAACAAACTTTATGAAGATATGAAAATCGGGCCGGTTGAGGATGTGAAAGTAATTGACCCTTATACAAAGAAGGTGACAAAGATACACTATACCTTTCGATTATTTACTATACTTCAGACCATACGCGATAACAAGCCTGATGGAACTGTTATTGAGTTTGTCTAAAGAGACAAGTAATAGTTTTGCAGAGTTGATGCAAATGCCGATGCACATCACAATCGGTATTTACAACGCTCTCAGGAAGTATCTTGAAAAAGAAGCGAAGGCAAGAAAAGAAGCAGAAGAAAAAGAAAGAAGCAAACAAGGAATGTCAACTCCTTCGATGCCGTCATTCCGAATGCCATCTGGTATGCCACACTTCTAACAAAAAAGGCGAGCAAAAAGCTCGCCTTAATTTTTAATCTTTTATTGTCCTACCAACAGGCTTTGTTGTATCTTCTTTTCGTGTTGCCCACGGGTCAAGTACGACATCGCCCATTTCATCGAAGTCACAAGCAAGATATGCACGCGACGCAAAGTAGTCACTGTAATGGAGTACCCACTCGTCAAACTTTCTTGGCTGTTCATTTTCAAACCCTGGCATCTGACGAGATGTTGTCCAAATGCCTTGATGTGCAGCAACCAATCTTCCGATTGTTTCAAAGCCGTGGTCCTTACACCACTGTCCGCCAAGTGCAGGATGGTCGAAAGCTGTAAACTCGTGATCACGACCTTCAGGATACTTCCACATATCGTGAATGATAGCAGCAGCAATCAACTCATCTTTTTCACATTCAACAGCAGGTGTCGCACGAATAAGTTCAATAACATTTCTTACAACAACCTTTGTGTGGCGAATAAGTCCACCTTCACCAGCAGCATACTTCGGATGATATTTACCTGTTGATGAAGCAGGCTTAAGACGATGAATAGGATCGACACTATCCAAAGTCATTTTAACAAAGTTACGAATGTCGTCATCATCAATCTGTGCGACTTCGTAAGAAAGTAATTCATTCAATGTTTTCTTTGAATAGTCCATTAGTTACCGCCTTCAAAAAATGCAAACAGTGTTTCATTCAACTCCATAAGGATGTCTTCAACTGTTGTCTTTTTGTTTATTCTTCTTTTTAAGTTTGCTGTCAAAACTTTTATCGGACCTTTTGCAATAATAGCACAAGCATCAAGTCGTCCATTTACTTCCTGTAAGAAAGCGGCAGTTGTATAAGCTTTATACTTTGTACCGCCGAAGTCCTGCATAATCTTTTCAATAGTTGCCGTCAGTTCATTCTTTCCCTGAGGCACCTCATCCTTCTTTTTCATTGGCATAAGCCCACCTCTTAGTTCCTAATGATCCTTCTTCCTACAGTTGCAGGCTGAGGTAATGGACCTTCATCAGCGGCAGCATACTTTGGAGCGGCTGGCTGAGGTGTTGGCTGTTGAGCAGCTTGTTCAACCATTCTTGTAGGTTTATTGTTGCGGCAAGCATCA
>AUXO013000854.1_pt1 | contig 14646 bp, 10 predicted proteins | sample 768731 | NCBI WGS metagenome assembly AUXO01 (sample SAMN02715735, study PRJNA202380) | gut metagenome | biome: sheep rumen | host: Ovis aries | place: New Zealand: Palmerston North | reverse complement strand
ATGAGCGGATAGAAATAGCGGCGTCCAAAGATGCCTTGCGACTTCATCTTCTCGTAGAGTTCATCACGCGTCATACCGTATTGCTCAGCATCAACGAAGATGGGGAAATAGCTATAGTTATGTCGCACTCCTGCCATATCATCGAAGAAGCGAATACCTTTTACATCCTTCATTGCAGCACGATATGCATCTGCGACTTTATGACGTGCCTCGATAGCCGCATCTACTTGCTTGAGGTTCAGCAGACCATACGCTGCACGCACTTCATCCATCTTACCATTGATCCCCGGAGCCTCTACCGTCACCTCTCCTCGAAAACCGAAGTTCTTCAGGTTATCTATCTGATGCTTCATCTCTGCGCTATGGCATACCAAGGCTCCACCTTCAATGGTGTTATACACTTTCGTGGCGTGGAAGGAGAGTGTGCTGATGTCTCCGGCATTGAGGATCGACTCGCCATTCACTTTTACTCCGAACGCATGCGCTGCATCGTAGATTACTTTCAGTCCATGTTTCTTAGCGATAGCATCTATTTCTTTGGTCTTACATGGCTTGCCGTAGCAGTGTACCGGCATGATGGCTACCGTGTTCGGTGTGATAGCCGCTTCTATCTTTGCCGGATCCATACCGCATGTCTCCTCTTCGATGTCCACGAACACCGGTGTCAATTGATTCCACCATATACTATGCGTTGTCGCTACAAACGAATACGGAGTGGTTATCACTTCGCCCTTCGTAAGTCCTAATGCTTGCAGCGCAGTTATCAACGGCAATGTACCATTCGTAAACACGGAGATATACTCCACCCCAAGGTATTCTGCTAACGCTTTCTCCAACTGCTGATGGAACGAACCGTTGTTCGTGATCCACTTACTCTCCCATATCTGCTCCAGATACCGATTGAACTCCTTCAAGTCCGGCAGCAGCGGAGAAGTAACTAATATTTTGTCATTTGATGCCATATTTCAGCAAATATTTATCTATTATTTTGAATGTCGGTTTTTCTACAAAATAAATTCGGATTTGATCAATGATAACACATATCAAGAAAACGATTATGACGCAACTTATTGCATGAAGTGGCAAATATGGTGAAGAATACCAATGAACACATTTACATACATCTTGCCATAACCATTGTCTCATCGCATCACTATTAGCATGAATCAGTAGTACGCCAAATGTACTGGATGCAATTACGTTAATTAGTTTGCTTTGCGGGATATTAAGTTTTTTAAACCACAAGAACAAAGATACGCTGACAGACACAGCCAATATAGCATTACAATCCATCACCCATTTTCCAGCCCATCCTTTTGCGATTCCTAATGCGCCACCATAAATTTGGAATAGAACAGAACCTATCGCCAATAAAACCATGGACAACGCCAATAAACCGATTCGATTATGCAAATAAGAAACTATCTCTTTCTCATAGAAACGAATATATGACGCCACAACGTGCAAAATGCAGAACCAACTCACATAGTTATATTGATATTCAATACCCGGCAGATGATCCCAAATCACAAAGAATAAGAATATCCATAATATAAGTTTACGATGCATCTCTCGAGAGAGAGATTGAACAAACACGTTCAGAAAAGGGATAAGTAAATAGTATATAAGGAAACAACTTGTAAAACCTTTTGCAATAGAACTTATTGGATTAATTGCTTTTGCCAATCCAGCAAATGTAAAGGGTTCATACTCGCAAATAGCAAAGATGAGATAGATGACTATATTATAGAAAAGAACCTCTAGAAGCAGTTTGAGGAACTTCCGTACTGTTATATCTGATTTACACATAAAATATCCGGTAATAAGAACGAAGCAATTGATACCAACCTTACCCCAAACGCCATATAAGAACAAGAAGACGCTTCTCCAAGCCGTAGTATCAGCAACCATGAATTCCGGCAACCCAGAATTCATCACGTAATGATGCGCCACGATAGAGAGCATCATTATGATGCGAAATAATTCAATATTTGAACTACGTTCTTGTTTAATCAACATAAGTTTTCTATATCAGATATACTTATTCATAGATATATACCTACTACTTCTTAATCGCACGATGGGTATGGTATAATCACACGATGTGCAATTTGGGTGCAAAGGTAGTAAAAAAAAATGACATTAACAAAAAAACAACAAAATATTTGCTAAAAAATTTAGAATTTTAATCTAAATACGACTATCTATCTGATTACTTTTAACTTAATTTCTTACTCATTCATCAGCTCACCTTCATTCGTACTTTTCACAACAGCAAACCTATCTTTCATGCGCAAGAAAGGCTTTTCGTAGTATTTATACGACAATGCAGCAAGGGCGATGGTTAATCCTGAAACGCCAATAAAGACTGCGAAGCATACCCCCCCCTGAATTTGAGAGCCTTCGTACCGCGATAAAGTCTCTCTAAACAATGTAGTTCCCACATATAACAGCAAAGGGTGAATAACATAGATACCATAGGAAATCTTACCAAGATAGTTCATTATCTTATTCTCCAAAATCGGTTTACTCAGCAATCCTGCCATGATTACAAAGAGAGAAACAAGAGCTATCACCTCATTTGCGACTGGAGAAGGAATGTATTTCACCCATAATCCGGACGTAAAGAATAAGATCCAAGCTACGATTACCACTAATTGATTACCACAAAGACGCCTAAACCATTCAGTTCTGCGATAATACATTATTGCTCCGGCAGCACCCAACATCATGCAATCAAACTGCGTAACTGCAAAGATTCTATATGCAATACCTTTTCCAATAAACACATAGAGTCCCAATTTTACAATCAACCATAGCGCACACAACCCACAAACGGCATAGAGGATATGCTTTTTATTATATTTCACCATCCAAGGATACCACATGTAGTATTGTTCCTCGACACCAAGACTCCAAAAATGATAGAGCGGAATGATACCTATTCCTAAGGCATGGGAGATATTTCCTGAAAAGAAAGTATAGAACCATGCAGCACTATTAATCTCGCCTTTGAATGCAGCTACAGCTATCAGCGCCAACACCATATAGCCATAATACAAAGGCCAAATACGCAAGATACGGCGCATATAAAACTTTCCAATGCTGACATCATTGGTCTTGCCGATCTCATTCATCAGCAAATAGGTAATTAGGAATCCACTTATCACAAAGAAAGTTGTCACAGGACCATCAGGCCAAGGGATACTAAATGGAGACTTACCGATCCCCCAATCTCCGAATGGCGCCCACATATGTCCAAACAGAACAGACAAAGCTGCTATAGCCCGGATTCCATTTAAACCAGGAAGGTATAATTTATCTTGCTTTAAAACACTCATATTATTTGTATATATCTTCTAATAGTAAATATCCTACTCGCAATCCAAAATGATTCGGATCCGAAAAATTGTTATAATCATTGGTGAATTCATTATAACCTGTATAGTCATGCACCCTATCATCTCCAAAAATTAATTCCAAAAGAGCTTTATCATCAGGACTGACAGCCGGATAAAGATAGCAATAAGCAGGAGATAAGACAATTTGATAATTGGTCTGATGTCTCTCAAAAATATTGCGGATATTTCTTAGTTGATGTGCAAATTGCTCCGTTATCAACGGAGGTGTCACTTGCAAATGCTTTTCTTCATAAGCTTTTAATACGTTTCTTCGCGTTTTTTCCGAACATTGCTTTAAACTATCTTGTTCCGGCAACTCGGAATAATGAAGATAATTAGTTTGAATATAATCATTCGTAATTGTATCAGAAGTAAAAGGTATGCATACACCATGTAGTTTACTATTAACACAAGCCATCCAGAGAGAGGGTTTTTGGATAAAATTAGTGAACTGATCCATATTGTATGCAAATCGCGATTGACCAGTGAAGATAAAATGCTTTTTTGTTAGTGCCGCAGTAGGTAATTGCTCATAGGCAAAAGAACTAGGAATGTCCAATAATACTAAGGCATTATTGATTGGTATATTTTGCTTTGATAAGTATTCAATTTTCATTTCTATACCTGTAAGCGTTTCCGCCCACGCCTGAAACAAGAATGGCTGTGCACCTTCCGGAAGATATTGCTTCCATTGGTAGGTGTTCAAACCTCCTCCACGGGAACTGGCAAAAATAAAGGAATTATAGTGATAAGTCGGATAATTACGTAAAAATAATTCCGTAGAGAGATACTCCCGATTCGTTGCATCTACATCGTTGATGTCAAAAGGATGAACACACCGAAACGGATCCGTCCAGATGTATATTCCGGCCAAAAGAATAAGCGGAATGACAATGGATAATGATATAGTAATTATAAATCGTTTCATCAAAATTGAAAATAAATAAATGATTGGCTATGTCCCATAAATTCTAACATGCAAAGTATGAGGACATACATAACAATGATACGAGCCCATTGTGGTAAACGCGTAAGGCTAAAGGCATGTTCCTCATTTCGATCTATCCACTCTACTAAAAGTAACATGGCTATGAAGAAAAGTGTTCGTTTCAGTCCCGAAATCACCATCGGCATGGAGAATAGGCTCACGTCAACTATTCCTCGCATAATCTCCCAAGCTTGTCCAATCGTCTCCGCACGGAAAATAATCCAACCTATTACGGCTAATAAGAAGGTTATGAGGATCTGCATTACCTCTTTGCCGGTCGGCAACCATCTACCTTCTGCTACCTGACCTGTATATTTTCTATTTTTACCCAGCAATATCAACGGCAAGAACAATAATGCATGATATGCACCCCATGCTATGAACGTCCAATTGGCGCCATGCCAAAAACCGGATAGTAAGAAAATGACAAACGTATTGCGAACTATCTTCCATTTACCAACTCGACTACCACCAAGAGGGATATACACATAATCACGGAACCAAGTTGTCAAAGAGATGTGCCATCTTCTCCAGAACTCCGCTATATCACGACTGAAATACGGATTATTGAAGTTGCGCATCAACTTAATTCCGAAGAGTTTGGCTGTACCGATAGCGATATCCGAATATCCGGAGAAGTCGCCATATATTTGGAATGTAAATAGAATAGCAGCCAGTAGCAAGGTGCTACCACTCTGGGTATCATATGTCGCCCATACTTGATCTACGTATGTTGCGCAATTATCAGCAACTACAATCTTCTTAAATAACCCCCATAAGATTTGATGCATACCATCTATCCCTTGCTCATAACTGAATGTACGTTTCTGCAAGAATTGCGGCAGCAAGTTAGTGGCTCGTTCTATAGGTCCTGCAACCAATTGAGGGAAGAAGGATATGAACGCGAAGAAGGCAATGATGTCTTTGGTCGGTTTGATATTCCCTCGATAGACATCAATAGAATACGATAAGGCTTGGAAAGTATAGAACGAAATGCCGACAGGCAGAATGATGTGCAGCAATATACTGTCTGTACTTATTCCAAATATGTTGCCAAACTCACTCACAAAAAAATCATAATATTTGAATGTTGCAAGGATGCCTAAGTTCAGCACAATATTAGCTATCAGCCAGAACTTGCTTGCGAATGCTACGTTTTGCCCCCCCCTGAGACATTCGGCTCCATTTCGGGCTCTTTTCGCGATCAGCAGTCCACTTCCCCATGAGCAGAAAGATGTGAAAGCAATAAGAAGCAGGAACCGCCAATCCCACCAGCCGTAGAAAACATAAGAAGCTATCACCACGAATGCATTCTGCAATCGCAGCTTGAGCGAATCATTGATCCGTGCATACCCGATTGCCCAATAGACAGCAAATACTATCGGCAGGAAAAATAAATATTCTATCGAGTTAAAGAGCATATATATTACTATTGAAAATTCAATCCTAATAATTTAAAACAGGCATCCGGAGTGCCATATTTTTCCCAATATGCTCTTGCTCCTTTTTCTAACTTATGACGATAATCTGGATGGGCAAGAATATAATCTATCGCATCGTGCATAGATTTCTCAGTGCTCTCAACGAAATGGATATTCTTCCCATGCTCCAAAGGATACGGCAAATCGTTACTTAGTTCCGTAGATACGATACATTTACCTAATGCTAAATACTCCCCTAATTTCCATCCGTGACAGTTCCAAAAGGCAGGAGTATTAAACACTAAGGCACTGCGTTTTGTCTTCTCGAGCCATGTTACAAATGGTTCTCCGTGTTCAGCAAGCACATCAGCGAACTTATCGTTCGAAGAAGTCTTATCTCCCAACAAACCACCTTCATACGTAACTCCCTCAATAGATTTGCAAGCACGAATAAAATGAGCACGGCGCAGGTTTACAGTCTCGTCATTCTTGTTTTCTTCATTACTATACCACAACGTACTCAAAAAGAATATATAGTTATCCTCCGACGGTATATCATTTACGTATGCAGATATGGGTAATCTCTCCTTCCATGCTCTGTATCTGCGCGTTAAATAATGCTTTAGATTTTGCTTGCGGTTGCACTCCATCCGTTGCTTGTACTTATTCCACTCGCTCTTATTTACCACATATCGCCATAATATCGGCAACTGCCATATAGCCTGAACGATCGTCGTGAATAATGACTTCTCAACGCGCACTCCAAATGAAGGAACTAATGAAACCTGCTTGGGATATTTACCCAAAGGATAATGCGCAAAATTAGCATTCACATTACCATACACATCGCACCACGCATAATCTTCTTCCATTATAGTGTACGGATCATTCAAATATAGAAAATATTTCGTTTCTTTATCTCCATCTCGCACAACAAACCGCAGATCTTTACCTATATCGCCCAACTCATTGAATGGTGCAATATCATATCGGACACTATTCCCATACCTTTGTTTTAAGGCTGCAATATAGAAGGAACTGTACAAATAATTACTTCTTGGATCTATTATAACTTGCATATCTTTTACCAATTACCTTTAAATTTAATAAGTTTCTGCTTACAATAACTTCCTATCTGCATAAATCGCCTCTTTGCCTTGAGATACCATATCGGCTTCTCGTATTGCGCTTTCGCGCTTTTCGGTTGTTTGGACCAATCGACTTTAGCAAGTTCAGCAACTGCTACATCATGATATTCATCACTAAGCCAATAATCCATCAGTCCGCTAATGCGGAGTTTGTCCAATAACAATTTCCAAACTGATGTTTGATGTTTGATGTTTGATGTTTGTTGAATTTCTTCCTCCAATGGTTCAAGATGAAAAAGCATATGATACTGCGGAGTATGGAGGTTGCGGGTGGCGCGCATTGTTGCTGGAACATTGTTATTATAGTACGCCAATGGTTTCTCTGAATAGGCTACAGGATAATGGAGTGCCGTCTTAGCCCATAATAGGAAATCTTCGCCCAGTTTGATACCTAATGGGAATCCGACCATCTCATCAAAGACCTTACGCGGCATGCAGGTAGCACCTGTCCATACCGGCATTGCTGAGCCTTCGTAATAGGCTTTCGGATAATCCATGTATCCTCGTTCCAAGTTCAGAGCAATGTGCGTCTTGCCGGGTTTATAGTAGATATAATTAGAGGCATAGATACCGGCATCGGGATATTCTTTTATTAGTTTGTCCATCTCTTTCAAGAACGTAGGTTCCCACCAATCGTCAGCATCGAGAAAACAGAGGTATTCTCCGTGACTTGCTTTTACCCCGTTATTGCGCGCTGCAGCCACTCCCGCATTGGCCTGATTATACACCACACCATACACCTCTCGAACGAAGTCATTGGCAACGTTCAACGACTCATCCGTTGAGCCATCATTTACAATAACGAATTCGAAGTCACGAAATGTCTGCGCAGCAATACTTTCGAGTGTTCGTCGAACGTAAGGCGCTTTATTATATAGCGGTACTATGATTGAGAATCTCGGGTTCATTAGATTAATTTTAATTGTTTTACTATATCTTGTTTCATCTTGGTCAATGGACGAGTATAGACATATTCCTCACCATCATATATTCCATACAAAAGGCGAGATAGACCAGTGCGAGAGTTAATCGGAATACCTTTATAAACATCCGCTAATTGTTGGAAATAACTCGGACTATAAATTTTTGCTTTCCATACCATATCTTCTGCTTCATCGTTCAATTTTGCATACATCTTTCGAACTCCTATTCTATCATACAAACCGTCTAATGTCTTATCTCCCACTTCAATATCAATTTTTAATTCATCAGCCTTATGTTCTAATATATAATTCGCCAATGATTCATTATTTATAGAGAAGTGAACCGTTGAATTAGCATCTGTCGGCTGCTCTACATATATGGAATACGGTTCTCCGCTATTAGATTTTCTCTTATTACAAGGGCCACAACAGGGTTGTAGGTTGAAGAACGATATAGCCAAATAGGGATATTTCGATTTGGGCCATGCGTGATCTAATTCATAATATGCGGATAACTCCCCACCCTCTTCATCACCTGTCGTTAGAGCATACTGGGTATTGCAATAGACACACGTCTTGATATTTAATTTTTGTACATATCGAGGGAACACATCGGATCGAATCTTCTTATAGTTCAATGCCTCCTCGTGAATACGTTTTGCAAAAGTATCTGTGGACGATTTCCACTTATTCCACCCCATGTCACAATCATATGCTTCGAAGGTTTTCATGAGCACATTATCCTCCGATGGATGCATCTTAATTATCTCCTCCAAATGATCCTTTATATCCGTAAGATATTGCACGTATTTAGAATCTTCTGTATTAGGAATATCGAATATTAAGTTATCCAAAGCATCTTCTATCTCCGACAGAATACCCCTTTGCTTCAACTCTTCATAATAAGCATCTGCATATCCCCTTATTGTATCATTTATCAAGATCTTTCTCATTGGTTTTCTGTTTAGCATTAAACATAGCTCTTAATGCATCTCGTAGTATAGGGTCACCGATTAATTCATTAATGAAAGCCTTCGCTTTCTTCATATCCCATTCATCCGTATCAACTGATTGCGGTTGTAAATATGCCATTAGGCTTTTCACCTTACTCGTTGCATATGCGCCACTAAACCCATTATCCAAAAAGAAACTTTGATATAATATATCATTTACATTGGCACAGAATGGATTAATATCAATGCGACACCCCACATCCATTCCGTCCTCTAAATACAATATATTTTGTTGCGGAATATCAGACAATATAAACGGAGAATGAGTAGCCAGCATGATATAGAATGAGCATTCTTTATTCAATCCTAACTCTTTTAAAACATTTACTAATCGCTTAATAAAATTGCGCTGGTAATCCGGATGGAAGCAAATTTCTACTTCGTCCATCAAGAGTATTACATTTTGATAACTTATTCTCTGAGGATCATTAGAATTGGATATCAAATTGAGAGTATGGTATATATAGGTACTCAACACGAAAAGTAACTGACGTTCTCCAGAACTCAAAGACGATAATTCTATCCCCTTTTCATTCTCTATGATCTCATTTTTCGAGTTCGCATCTTTCCTCTTGTCTAATAATATCTCCGTAGTAAATATCGGAGGTGGTAATAATAATTGCATTTCCCGTATCGAATCTACACGCGTTATGCCATGAACACGCTTTATATACTCGGCATATCCAAACTCCTCCGTCAGCCATGTATAATCTTCTCCAGTATCATCACATTTCTGGATATAGTCGAGCATAGCCATTGTCTGACGCACCTTGATGGTGATATGAGTTTCGTCATCTGTGATTTGTTTAGCTAAATCTATGATTCTCTGCCTATATGCTATGCTGGGTGCCGGACTATTTAATCCGTTCTTGACATATTTCCCCTCATAATCTTCGTCAAAAAAGAGTGATTTATATTCTTCATAACGTGGATATGTTGAAACGATCGCTAATACTTTAGCAGCCAAATATAAACACGTAAATTCGTATAGATTATTATCTTTTCTTCCATTGGGGTAACTTTCATCATATCCAAGCCCTGCCAATATCAAACGACCTGTTGCATTCTTAGAACGGCTAGTAAATAATTGACTTGATGTAGAAAACTGTCTGCATTTTTCGGTAGCGATACTTGGAGTATATGTATACCGAATATCATTCAAGGCATATGAATCTATTACGCCATTTTTATCCAAGATTCCGGAATCTTTATATCGATAGAAAAGAAATATGGATGATAACCGATATTTGGATAAAAGTAACTCCTTACTCATATCAATAGAACCATTATTCTCACGATATGGCACTAGTGTGATAGGTGTCATATAACCATCATTCTTATGGAATAGATTAGGTAACCATGATGTCTCATCGCGTTCAGTAAGAACATCATTATATAATCGTGCGATTGATTCTTCCCGATATTCGTCCGGGATTAACGAATGTGGTGAATAATTTGTTACTATCGTATAAAATACCTCTTTGCATTCCCTTAGTAAAAAAGCATCGTCTATAGGCTTACGATTGGACGAGTCGAATATAATCTCCTCTTTATCATACGTATTAATCTCTTGTTTAGTCCATTTGAAATGATAGTTATTGCACGATATGCAATAGCATTGATTATCAATAGCATAATACAGGCTAGCTGTCAGATCGCCAATATTATAAACCGATACACCCTTTGATTGCGCTAACAAAGAATAGCTTAGATTATTAACTATACGGCAAATAATATCCAACAAAGTAGATTTTCCAGATCCGTTTTTTCCAACTATTGCATGAATCTGGATATTATCTCCATACATAGTATCCAGAACCACATCAATCGATTCTTTAGACAGGAAAGATATCTGCTTGTCTCTTATCTTATACCGTTTATCAAAGATATATAATCCTTCCTTTAGAATCTTTTGGATATGCGGGTTGCTCTGCTTTGGCACATCCACAGCTATGAGAGTAAACGAACGTTTCATACCTTACTTTATTATATGCCACTTTTCGAGTTTAAAGAGCACACGCTCAATAAAATAAACCAATCCATATAGGTGATGCTTGCGTAATCTATCCATCTGCATAGTTTCAAACGCATGTTTATCATAGTCCGCAAGGATAGCCGGAGGAAGAAGTTCTTTGAGGACTTGACGGCGTTCTTGATTACGGAGAGCCAAGTTCGTTTCGCTGATACCGGAGGCATCGAAGATGGTAACGTCTATATCCACATACACAGGCTTCACATGTCCGAGACCGATGGCTTGCAAGAACCATTTCCAGTCTGAGACAATCTTCAGATTCTCGTCATAAAGGCCGTAGGTCTCAAACAAACCTCGGTGGATATAGCAACAGTCATGATTCATTGTAGCGGAATAGTAATTGCGAAGCGAGTACTCCACTTCCCTACTCTTGCCGAGAATCTTGCCCGTAGTGTAATCCTTCTTGATCATGTTGCCGTATAATATAGGAGCGCCATCTTCGTTCACTTGTTCATTCCATAATTCGTTCAACTTAAAAACCATTCGCTCCGTTACATCTTCCGCAGCCAACATATCTCCCGAGTTAAGTATTTGCACGTAATCTCCAGTAACCTTGCGGATGCCCTTATTCATGGCATTGTAAATACCCTTATCCGGTTCGGAGAGCCATTTAATGGTTAGGCCTACCCCATCCCTCCCTAAAAGGAGGGTGTTCTGTTTTTCATATTCACGAATGACATCTACGGAACCATCAGTGGAGCCACCATCGATGATGATATGCTCGATGTTGCGGTAGGTCTGTGACGCTACGGAGGCAAGGGTCTTGCGCAAGCCATCCGCATTATTGTAGTTTATTGTGATAATGGATAGTTTCATCGCTGTATTCCAAATTAGATTTTATTATAATGAGGTGTTTCATGACATACATCTCAGAGAGTTTCTAAATATTGAATTAGTTGCTTTGCCATATCGATATAATCCCCATTACATTTATCTGAATCATACCACAATGTATAGGTATTGTTTTCATAATCTGCCTCAATATGATAATAGCAGGTATCCATGAGGCGTTCAACCATTGCTACATTATCGGTTGATATACCCCATCCTTCCTGCTTAATGGTAATTTTAACCCCTAAATTTTTCAAAACAACAGGTGAAGATGCATGGTAGTCTAATTCATATTTATCTTTGTTTGCTAACTCGCTATATAAAATATGATTCAACATCAGCCACTCGATATTGTTCGGACTATGTTGCGAACTATTTAAGATTACCGCTTCTAAAGGGCGATTTACTTCATCATCCCATGCATAGATTCCATAAGCGGTATCAGATCGACCGGCAGAAGCATATTTGGCCATATAATACTGCCACGATGTAACGCTAAATCGACTTGCAATCGCATCTTTATTTTCGAGATTTAGAATAGAATCAATCGCCTCTAAGATACCACCTTGGTTCATTCGGTTTACATTATCAATCAGGAATTCCGTCCAATCAGAAGGCCGATGTATCATATATCTCCGAATCATCTTGCCGGACGAGTTCATCCATTTCTCATATTGCCTATAATCTGAATCCGGCTGTAAAAGATTGCATCGCAACTTTTCGAAATTATTCACACTATTATTGTCGAACAGCGATTCAAAGTGACTCAGTTTTTTAAGTAGTATATCAGGAGACAGTCCGTCACGGTTATAATGATTGTAAAACAAACGCAATGAAGCTTGCAGATAAGCATGGTTTTCGTATCGAAGCAATTTCGGATACAGCCCCACAGCCGACATTTCGTTCTTCGTTATCTCTTCCTCGCAAGCAGTAGAAACGAAGGTATGCATCCCTCTAAGCAAACATCCGTCATTATCAATCACTTCCTGCACATCGTCAAAGAAACCAGACAGCATATCATACCGTGCACTATTGGCACGTGTGTTGGCAGTAACCAAATTGCGAATCACCCGCAAACTATTACGCACGACATCCACCGTCTTTTGTTGATGTTCCAATTCTATTATGGCATACAGATACACCAGTTCCGGAGCAGACAGTTCTCTATCGATTGCTAAATGAAGTATCGGTTTACGATTCTGCTCTTGTTGCCAAAACAGTCTAATTTTACCCGGTTGTCCAACGATGTCATTACTAAAATAGAAATATTGGTACCATTGCTCTGCTATCCCTTTGCTATGTATTTGAACAATCGTATCAAATATCGCCATCCATTCATTAATGATGGTCTCATCACTGGTCATCTCATCAATGCGCGCCGGACGGTTACTTTTTATTTCTATACGATGCCGGAAGAGCAACATTCGGAAAATATTGCGGAACAGATTCATATATCCCCTGTCAGCCTTGTCCGGGCTCTTGTCAGGATTGTCCTTATCATACACATAGGTCCACACGACATCCATCCATTTGGTATCAATTCTTTTAGCTAATCGATACCTTGTATCTTCTGACACATATCCAACGGTCTGCTCCAAATCGGATTTAAAGATCTCGAATACGGTCAAAGGTTTGCCGCGAGCATTCATTTTGATATACAATTCGTCCGTCAGATGGAAATGCTCCAACGACAAGGCATAGAATTGGATATAGTCATTGGTTGTAAGTTTTGCCCACAAGTCCTCTATGGGTTGCTCCCGATACTGACGTTCTATTTCGTCCAACACATTGAGCATGGAAGTGATGGTCGGGTCTGCCTTATAATCGGGTCTGAATTTTGGAGAGTCTTCTATTAACCGGACTATCGAATTATTAGAAGTATAATGCTTTATCAGTAAAGTTCGAGTGTCATTCAATAATTCGTTGCAAAAATCTGTAGCCGTCTGCCGTGTCTCATAACGAAACCGGTTGAGAAAAGCAACCTCTTCGTCAGCAACATCAGGCTGCACCACACCTGCATAGAAATAAAGCAGGAACAAGGTGGTCAGTCGTTGTTGGCCATCCAACGGAATCAATCCTTCGGAGCAATCATCATTATTTACATACGAAGCACTATATACAAAATCCAATACAACCGGTTTCTCTTGGCGAACAGCGTCCAACATACTCCGCAACATGTCATGCAGCAGTTGATGTATCTTTTGGTCATTTCTGCCGTACACATAGTCGCGTTGCACCTTAGGAATAATAATCACCGGTTCATCCTGCAACAGACGAAAGAATGTAGTCAGTTTTCCATTCTCAAGCTCACTCATGTTCTTGCCCTCCTTCGCGCTGAATATATGGTTGTAAAACTTCTTTTATTGCCTCCACATAATGAGTGCGGTCTTGTTCGCTCCAATAAAACTCTTGTTGCACACAGAAGTTAGTCTCTGCCTTGTTATAATATTTCAAGAACACGTTCCGCGTACAAGGAGGAAGATAGACACCATCTGCATCCAGTTGCTTAATTCGCTGTCGTTTTACCTCAAAAACAGAATTGCTGACAGAGGAGTTGATTTCCCGACTCAATAGAGCCATATTCGATATATCATGTGTCATCGTTGGTATGCCATCTTCTGTTTTTATCAGCCCATTAAAATACGTCAAAACTTTGTCGAAAATCAAAGACAAATCTTCGAAAGAGTATTTAACCCGGTTAGATTCAAACTTCCTCTTCTCAAGCGAGAAAGCGGAATAGATTTCTGTAAAATGCTGCTCTTCTCCCAAACGCATTTTCAGATTATCCAAAGCACGTTGGTTCTCATCAAACCAAACACTCCATCTGTCCTTCTGACTATGATCTATTCTCTCGGAGTTTTGTGCATGGATATGTTCCAGAGTCCAGTC
>AUXO010759536.1_pt1 | contig 14647 bp, 15 predicted proteins | sample 768731 | NCBI WGS metagenome assembly AUXO01 (sample SAMN02715735, study PRJNA202380) | gut metagenome | biome: sheep rumen | host: Ovis aries | place: New Zealand: Palmerston North | reverse complement strand
GTTTAACTAGTATTGGCAATTTAAGTAACTGGAACACTAGTGCTTGTACTGATATGAATAATATGTTTAGAAATTGTTATAGTTTAACAAATCTAAATGGAGTTAGTGGCTGGAATACTAGTAATGTTCATTATTTAAATGGTACGTTCTATAATTGTAGTGGATTAACTAGTCTTGATTTAAGCAATTGGAATACTAGGAATTGTACTACTATGGAAGAAATGTTCTATAATTGTTCTAGTTTAACTAGTTTGAATTTAAGCAATTTTGACACTTATTGGCTTGAAGGAGAAGGTAATCAAGTAGATGGGATGTTTAAGGGATGTAATAATTTAACAACAATTCATTTAAGTCCTAAATTCTTTACAGATGCTGATAATTGGAGTTCTTTGGATTTCTCAGATTGCCCATTATCACGTGAATGTATTATGGAAAGTTTTAACCGTAATAGTCATTCTTGGGAATTGATTGTATATTTAAGTCTCACATCATATAATTCATTAAGTGAAAGTGATATTTCAACATTAAACAATAGAGGATTTGATATAACTTGTAGTGAAATTGAAGAAAATGATGATGAATATGAAGAAGATGAAGAATAATTTTAATAAAAAGGTTGATGTAAATTCCTCAACCTTTTTATTTTTTATATATTTATATATAAGAATAATCCATAAAAAAATATAATATATGAAATATTTGCAAAAATTAATGACTAATCCAGTTAGCGGTGCAATTGAATTAGATGAACATAATATACCAACCGAACAGATTTTCCTTAAACTAGTAAATAGTAATGAAGTACCATATATTTCCAAACCTTCATATATTGACGTAACTTATGATTTTAATGAACATGGCTACGAATACAATGCGTTTGGTGAGCATTTAATGAATGAAAATTTATATGCAATTTGTATTGATGGCGTTTTTTATGACCTCAATACATTCAACAGGAAATTTAATTTTTCAGATGGGTCGCATACGGTTCGTTTTTATTTTAAGTATAACGATGGTATAGAAGATATTATTGACAATAATATATTTAATGAAGATGGTACTGTAAGTGAATACCCTCACATTTCTTTTGATTTTAACAACTTTAATGCACAAGGTTTAGTGAATATTAATGATATTTTCTCAAATAGCGGAATTACAGATGTATATGGTAATTTAGGTAATTGGGATGTAAGTAATGTTACTGATATGTCACATATGTTTGAATATGCTGGTAATGTACATAATATAAAATCTATAAACAAATGGGATGTTAGTAATGTTACTGATATGAGTTATATGTTTGCTGCAAAACAAGAAATAACAAAAGAAAATAGAACAAAACTTAAATTAAATAATTGGGATGTTCATAATGTTACTGATATGAATCATATGTTTTCAGGATGTGAATATTTAACAACAGTTGGTAATTTAAGCGGATGGAATGTTAGTAGCGTTGAGGATATGTCATATATGTTTGCTGATTGCTATAATTTAACAACAGTTGGTAATTTAAGTGGATGGGATGTTAGTAATGTTGAAAACATGAGTAATATGTTTGCAGGATGTGATAATTTAACGTCTTTAGATTTAAGTGGATGGATTGCAAGTGCTTGTACTGCTATGACTGATATGTTCTATGAGTGCCATAATTTGACAACATTAGATTTAAGTGGTTTGCAAGCATATGACGTTACTGATGTAAGTGGTATTTGCTATGATTGTAATAATTTAACAAGTGCGAATTTTAGTGATTTTGGAAATGTAAATATTACTAATATGGATGGAATGTTTCAATATTGCAATAGTTTAAGTGCTTTAAATTTAACTAGATGGGATGTTGAAAATGTTACTGATATGAATTTTATGTTTCAAGATTGCTATAGTTTAACGGCTTTAAATTTAGAAAATTGGGACACAACTGTTAATGCAGACTTAATGTTCTGTAATTGTAGCGGTTTAACTAGATTGATTATTGATGAATTAAAATTCATGAGTGTTGAGGATACTTTTGATGGTTGTACTAGTTTAATAGGTATAGATTTAGCACCTGGTTTTGACCAAACAAATGATATTAATACATATTTTGATTTTTCAGATTGTCCTTGGATGAAGGATAGTCTTCTTGATAGTCTTGTCACAAATCAAGAAGGAGAAGAAATAAATGGTACAAAGATTGTTTTAAGTGATTACTCAATTAGTCAATTAAATAGTGAAGAAATTCAATCTATTGAAGAAATAGGCTTTGAAATATACACAAAGAATAATGGTAATTATATAAAATATACCTAATATAAAAAAAAAAAGACTGATAAAATAATCAGTCTTTTTTTTTTATAATTTAGCAACTACCTTTTTATAATAATGTTGAGTTGCGTGGTGAGAATAGTTAGTTCCACCATTCCAAAGTCTAATACCTTTTTCGATATTATGTTCTGGATTATATTTCTCTTGAATTAGAACAAACATTTCTCTTGATTTTCTAACACTTAGACGGTCATTAAGTGCATAGCGTTTAGTTTCACCTTTTGCTTTCAGAATTTGATTACATTCTTTCACAATAATTGGTGCAATTTGCAAAACTCCTACATATTTTCCGCTTTTACTAACAATAGTGGAATCTCCCCCACTTTCTATTTCAGTTAAAGCATCCATAACTTTTGACCAACCGTTTTCGTTTGGTGGCGTTATTTCTTTTTTAACAATAATAATCTTAGGCTTTTCCTCTTTAACCGTTTGAGTTGTTTTAACACTCTCTTTAACTTGATTATTAGCCTTAACAGAATTAATGTTATTAAAACAGTAACATACTGTCATAAACGCTAAAAATAGCCCCACAATTAGAAATCTTTTTTTACCCATCTTATATAAATTTATTTTGGGATTTTATGCTATAAGCATACAATGCCTACTATAGGTGAGTGAGAAGTAGTGCATTCATTATCCCTTATTAATACTCTAGAATACTTCCATATTTACTAATTTTTTTGTAATACCATGCTTTAATTATTTTTTTTATGAAAGTATCTCTTTCTTTTTTATCACTATATATGTTTTTAAATTTATTTTGTAGAAGGTAGAATAGTTGTTCATCAGTCATAGGTTTAATTGGTGATTGATGTTTATCAACCCACACCACTATTGGCTTAGACTTTAGCATACCATCTTCCCCCATTTCCGTGTTATCTGCTCGTTTGAAATTTTGATTTAAAAAATCAACAACAATTGACACTTTGTTGGAAGTTGCTTTTTCATTAAGCAATGTTTCCAGTAGTTTACGTTCTTTATCTTCTTTAATTATTATCTTTTTCATTGCTTATAATATTGTGTACTTTATAATAAATATCCATCAGCAATGTTTTATTTAACAATTTCAGATAGAATTTAGCATCGTCAATTTCCATAATCTCATAAAAACCTATTCTTTTCCAATAAGAATGAGATTTAAGAGATTTTTCGACTGCACACCAGATAAAATCAAATTTATTTAAATAATCTTCGTTATATAAAAGCATTGGTTTATCAACGTGTGCTCCACGTAAACGTTCATCAATAATAAAAGCAAATCCATTAACTTGAGAATATTCACTCAATAATATTGAAATGTTTTTCGACATCTTAATCAATGGAGAGCCATTATGTAATGGAGTTTCGGCAAACAAAAGAATGCCATAAATATCTCCATTTCTTCTATCAAAGATTTTAACTGATTCTTCAAGATTAACATTAATCGAACTAAGTTGAAAATATGCTTCATCAATTGAAGAAAGTCCAAAACCCTTTCTCATTATTTCTAAGACATTATAAATGTCTCTCACGGATGTTTTACTAATCATCATCCACGGTAATAATTCCTCTGTCGTTAAATTGTTATCACACAACTTACCACACAATTTTAACATATTTAAGTCTTATTACGTTGCAAAGATACTCATTTTTTTTCAAATGACAAAATATTTTTGCTTATTTTTTTACGTTATTTTTCTTAACGTATTGAAATTAAATAAGGTATGAATAGATTTTTTTTTTCACCATTCATACCTTAATATGTAAATAAGGACATTATTTACTCAATATTTAAAACATCATCATTAGCATATATCTTAAATATATATCCCTTATCATAATCATTTTGGAGTAATAAATCCGTCAATTTATCTTCAATTTGAGTTTGTATCAACCTGATAATTGGTCTAGCACCATATTCTTTCTCTTTAAGTGCATCCTTAGTTAATTTATCAATAACGTTTTCATCCCAAGTAAGATTAAATTTAAGTTCATTTACTCTTTGAGACAATTTTTGTAATTCTAGATTAACAATATTCTTAAAATTATCTTCTGTAAGAGCATTAAAATAGACAATTTTATCAAGTCGGTTCAAAAACTCAGGAGTAAATTGATTTTTAATTTCCTTTTCAATAATATTCTTTTTATTATTTTCCACATCATTAACAAATCCAACTCCATTAGAAAATGTTGTTGCTTTTCTTGTACCAACATTGGATGTCATTAAAACGATAACATTTTTAAAATTAACAATCTGCCCACTACTATCAGTTAATCTTCCTTCGTCAAATAATTGCAAGAATAAATTATACACTTCCTTATCCGCTTTTTCAACTTCATCTAAAAGAAGCACACAATGTTGTTTATTCTTTACGGCTTCGGTTAATTGACCGCCATTTTCATAACCAATATAACCAGGAGCAGCACCTGTAAGTTTTGATACACTATTTTTCTCAGAGTATTCTGACATATCAATTCGGATTAATGCCTTTGAATCTCCAAAAATTTCTTCTGCAAGTTTCTTGGCTAAGAGAGTTTTACCTGTACCTGATTGACCAACCAAAAGTAGATTACCTAATGTTTTTGATTTATTACCTAATCCGACTTTATTACGTTTAATAATCCTACAAACACTATCAACAGCCTCGTCTTGACCGATAACACACTTCTTTAAAGTATCTTCTATATTAGCAATTTTATTTTTTTCACTAGAAGTCAATTTATTAACAGGAATATTAGTCATTGAAGAAATAATATTTGCAATATCATTTTCTGTAATAACAGGTCTTAAATCATGAATTTGTTTATTTATTTCATTTTCAATTCTAATTAACTCATTAAGTTCATCACCACTAGATTTTGTCTTTTTCTCTTTAATAGCATTAAGTTTTTCTTCTAACTCTTGTTTTGGTGCTAAATCATTCTGTATGAAACAAGTGTTAGCACCACACATATCAAGTACGTCAAATGCGGAATCAGGTAATGCTCTTTCACTAATATATCTATTCGCTAATTCAACACAAGATTTAATTGCTTCATCGGAATAAGTTACATTATGATAATCTTCATAATATTGCTTATTACCATTTAAAATTTCAATACTCTCTTCAATTGAAGTAGTTTCAAGAATTATCTTTTGGAATTTTCTTGACAAAGATGTATTATTTTCAATCGCATTTTTATAATCCTTAAAATTAATAGTACCAATAACTCGTACTGTATTTTCATTAAGAATATTGGCTAACATTGATGATAAGTCAGTATCTTTTTCCTTAGAACCATTTTTGAGGACATTTTGCATTTCATCAATAAATAAAATATATTTTCCTTGTGTCTTTAATTCATTAAATAAATTATTAACACGTTCCTCAAACATTCCTCTAAAATTAGTTCCGCTCACCATTGTCATAATATCAAGCATAATAATCTCCTTATCTCTTAAATAAGATGGAACATTACCATTGATGATTTCTTGAGCCAAACCATACACTAACTGGGTTTTTCCCACACCGCCTTTTCCTACCAAAATAACGTTATTTTTCTTACGTCTAGCAAATGTACTTATGATTTGTTTAAGTTCATTTTTACGTCCAATTAATTTATCCAATTTACCATCTTTAGCAAGTTGAGTAATATTAACTGTGTATTGATTAATAGTATTAGTGCTAGATTTAGTAGCAGTAGTAGTCTTTTTACTCATGTCATTAAAAGCCATATTAGGTTTATTATTAATAACATTCATAGGTTTTCTACCTTGTTCTTGACACTTTCCCTTAAAAAAATTATATGTGATACCGATATTCTTGAATATCTGTTGTAATCTTTCGTTATGTGTTTTTTCACTTATCATTGCTAAAATAACGTGTTCAGAACCAACAAAATTAGCATTTAAATCATCTGATTCTTCTTCGGCATTCTGCATGATAATATTTAGTTCCTCATTAAATGAGGGTCTTATGTTTTCTTTTAAAATTGGAGTTACGTTGTCCGCAAGATGTTTATAATATAAAGCCTTCAACTCTTCCATATTTCTACTCATAACACAACCATCCATAATGACATTAGCATGACTTTTCTTATTGTCTAAAATGGCTGTAACTAAATATTCAGGAGTGAATACTGTTGTAGGATATTGTAATAATAGTTCCGAAGTCATGAACTCCAAAACAAGTTGCAATTCCTTAGTGTACATCTTTTTGTTATTATTCATTAGTCTAGTCTCATTTAATTTATATATCTAAAATATATAAAACATTCGATAAAAGTCAAGATGATAAAGGCATTTGAATGTATAAAAAATATGGATAAATGTACATTAATACATTCATCCATATTTTTATTATAAATCCCAATGTGAAGCCATACCAAAAGTATTTAAGTCAGCACATATACCATTAAACGCACTATCAATTGAATCTAATTCGTCATAAAGTTCTTGCCACTCACCACCTGTCATACGATACTTACCTTTGAGAAGTGATAATTGATAACCTAAATTCTGAACTTTTTGCGCCCATTCGCATACATCCTCTGGCATATTAATCGGATAACCGTTATCATCCCATTCTAAGTCTTCTTTAAGATTTTTTTTCCCACTTAAAATATTTTTAACGGCTTCTTTAATTAAATTCTGAAACTCACTTTCAGATAATGTTATTTTATTTTTTTCCATAAACTTTAAATCTTTTTTTTTATTATAATAAATATTATTTTAAATAAAATATTTGTTATTTTAAAATAATAATAATATCTTTTGTAAAAAGAAATATAAATTATTATTATGGAATTAAAAACTTTGTATAAACTAACAGCAAATAATAAAATAAATCATTGGACTGTTAAAGTTGAAAATGATTATTATTATACTGTATATGGTCAAATAGGTGGAAAAAGTGTTACTACACCGCCTATTTATGCAACACCTAAAAATATAGGTAAAAGTAATGAAACAACGGCTGAACAACAAGCATTATTAGAAGCACAAGCATTGTGGAAAAATAAAAAAAAGTCAAACAATTGCGTTGAAAATATTGATGATGTTTATAAATTGGCTTTTAATCCACCAATGCTTGCTAAAATTTATGATAAAAAATATAAAAATGATATGACCCATATTCAGCCTAAATATGATGGTATTAGAATGAATATATGGTATAATAACGGTAATATACAAGCATTGAGTAGGCGAAATAATCCGTTTTATACAGTCAATCATATCATTGAAAGTATATCAAATATATTGGAAACACACCCTTCAATACATTTAGACGGAGAATTATATAATCATAAATTACATAATGATTTTAATCGCATTGTTTCACTTGTTCGTAAGGAAAAACTTACAGAAAACGAAATTAATGAACTTAAAACATTACCATTATGCTATGTAATATATGATATGTGGGATGATGATAATCCAAGTTTAACGTTTAGCGAACGTAATGAAATATTACGTGATTTATTTAAAGATAATCCACAATATATAATTTTAGCACCAACTTATGAAGTAAGCAATAGTGAAATGATTGATGAATATTTCCATCAATTTATTCAAGAAGGTTATGAAGGTGCTATTATTCGCAAGAATAAGCCTTATGAACACAAACGAAGTTCTAATCTACTCAAGTATAAAGAATTTGATGATGATGAATTTGAAATACTAGAAGTTTGTGAAGGTAATATTAAAGGTAAAGCCGAATATTGTTGGATTGATTTAAAAAATGGAAAAACTTGCAAAGCAACTTTAGGCTTTAATGACGAAATATGTGCTGATTTATTAAATAATAAAGATAAAGTTAAAGGATGTCACGCCACAGTTAGATTTTTTGGGTGGACACCTGATGGTAAATTAAGATTTCCTGTTGTAAAAATTATTGATAGAAATTATGAGTAAAATTTTAAATGTTTTAACTGAAAATTTAGATAAAGCATGGTATGATAGTTCTACTATTATTTATTCGGAATGTGATGATATTGAAGGTGAATTAAAAACTGTAAGAGTAACATTCAAAGACGGACGTACTTATGCTTATAAGGGTGTAAAAGTAAATGATTATCTTATGTTCAGAGAACATATGTCACAAGGTAAAGCATTAAATTCTTTCTTAAAGAAGTATGAATGTGAAAGAATTGACAATTGTAATGTTGATGATATTAAAGAAAAATTAAATGAAATTTTACATCCAGAAGATAAAGTATTGATTACTGATAAGAATGTCAAAGTTATTAAGAATAATAATCAAGTTCTTAACACAGAAATCGAAACTAATAATGATATTAATACTTTAAAAGAAATATTAAATACATTAAATATTAAATGGTATGAAGAAAATTGATTTAGATAAAAATAAAATCACATCAATTATATATGATGATAAGCAAATTAATATTAATGTTGAAGATGGTGCTTTAGTAATAACAAGTAATATTAATTGCGATGTAATTGATAAAAATTTTAACGAATTAGAATCAAAAATTGATGATATAAACGCACAGATTCGATTAAGATTTATTGGAGAATTAAATAAATTAAAAGTGAAAATAGAAGAAATAAGTAACCATGAGTAAAGTTGACGAACAATATTTATCTCTTATTAATGATGTATTATCTAATGGTGTAGAAAAAGATACACGTTCTGGTAAAGTAAAATCAGTTTTTGGACGAATGTTACGCTTTGATTTAAATGAAGGTTTACCAGTATTAACAACAAAAAAAATGTTTACTAAAGGCGTTATTGTTGAACTTCTTTGGTTTTTAAGTGGAAATACAAATATTAAATTTTTGCTTGAAAATGGAGTACATATATGGGATGATGATGCTTATAGACATTATTGTACATTATATGAGGAAAATCGTAAATTAAATGAGGATTTTTTCAAAGTATATAATAAGTACCTTCCAGTTTTTGATGAAAAAATGGATAAAGAAACCTATTTGGCTGCTGCCTTAGAAGGTAAAACTTGCCCTCAACTTGATTTTACTTGTGGTGATTTAGGTGATGTTTATGGTAAACAATGGAGACGTTTTGGAGAAACTAATGTTGACCAAATAAAAAATATTATCCAAAAACTAAAAGAAACTCCTGATGATAGACGATTACTATGTGTTGCATATAATCCTGATGTTGCTGACAAAGTTGCATTACCACCTTGTCATACAATGTTCCAGTTTTATACTAAAGAACTTACACATAAAGAACGTGTAAATTATTTTAGATATGGTACTATCAAAGGCAAAGATGAACAAAAATCATTCTTGCCAATAAGCGATGCAGAACTAGACCGTGCAAACATCCCAACACGTAAATTAAGTCTTATGTGGTCACAACGAAGTGTAGATGTCGGTTTAGGTTTACCATTTAACATTTTAAGTTATGCAATCTTAGTTCATTTAATGGCTCAAGTAACCAATATGGTGGTTGATGAATTGGTCTGCTCTTTAGGAGACACACACGTATATGTTAATCAAATCGAAGGGTTAAGTGAACAATTAAGCCGAGACCCAAATAAATTTGATTTACCTACATTAGAATTAAATCCGTCAATTAAGAATATTGATGATTTTACATTGAATGATATTAAAATTACTAATTATACATCTTATCCAAAGATTGCTCTTCCATTGAGTGTTGGGTAATTAAAAAAAGGGACTCAAATTCACAGAGTTCCTTTTTTTATTTGATATTTATGTTAAAAAAATGTTATGTCATGGAAAAATTAAATGAAAATTTAGATATTGAAGTTAAACCTAGTGAAGTTGATACATCATCTTTTAAAATACAAGATGAATTGACACCTAAAATATGGAAAAATGATGTATTAAATCCCCAACTTAGATTGAAGTTACTAGATATTGCGGATGATTTTTTTGAAACATTGGAAATTTCTTGGGTTAAGCCTATTGATATTATTCTAACAGGTTCAATATGTAATTTTAACTGGTCAGAGTTTTCTGATATTGATTTACATATTGTAATTGATTTTAGAGAAATCGGAGAAAATAGTGAATTTGTCGAAACATACATGAATGCGAAGAAAAATGAATGGAATGAACAACATAATAATTTAACTATGTTTGGTTATCCTGTAGAATTGTATGTACAAGATATAAACGCTGATGCAGAAAGCGGTGGTGTTTATTCATTAGAAAAAAATCAATGGATTTCTAATCCAAATAATGATACTCTTAAAGATTTGAATAATGGTCAAAAATCTATCATTAAAATCTGTTCATCATCATTAATGAACAAAATTGATGAAATATATGATGCATATATGGAAAATGACGATGAATATGCTTTAGGCGAGTTAAATCATAAGTTAGATAAATTGACAAAAAAAATTAAAAATATGCGCCAATTAAGCCTTAAAAAACATGGCGAAATGGGTCTTGGTAATATTATTTATAAAGTTTTAAGACGTACTAATTATTTAGATAAAATGTGGGATATTAAAAATAAAATATATGATAAAATTAATTCTTTAAATTAAAGAAATAAAAAAATATTATTATTCCTTTAATAAAAGCATTAAATACTTATATTTTTTTATAAATCAAACTATTTATAATAAAATTGCATTATAATTATTATGAAAATCAAATTAAATGAGAATAAAATCATAAAAGTAATGCTTAATGAGATTCAACAAGATTTGTCTAAATCCCAGTATAATAATAAAATTCAAGCCGATAATGATGTTTTAAAAAACATATTGAACCAATATGGTAAAATAATGGTAAATATTAAAACGAATAAAGAATATATCGTCTATGAATTAAAAGAATTTTTAACCTTACTAGGAAAAAGATATGGTATTTGCCGAGTTATAACTGACGGTAAGCCTTATGGCACAATGCTTGTTAAACCAATGATTAATTTTAAAAATAAGATATAAATTTTATAAATGAATATGAACAAAGGAAATGAACAGTTAGGTAGAATGAAGTCATTAATGACTTATGGTCTCCAGACTGAAAATAAAAAGAATACTTTTGCTAGCCTAGAATATAACCGTATTGGTGCTGATGGCAAGGTATATGGTATTGTTCGTGAAGGTACTAAATTTTATATTAAAGTTTCTGATAAAACTAAGAACTTCTTAAAAGAAGACTTTAAGTATATTGGCGGTTTTTGTAATCGTAAAGATTATGAATATTCTAGTTATGCCAGTGCGCTTAAAAACTTTGATTTTAAAATGCGTTCACTTAATGAAGCATTTGCTAATAAAGATGATAAAATCGTAACTGAATCTTGGAATCCAGAACGTAATGAGTTTGTCATTGTCGAAGCAACTCAAAAAATGAAAGACGAAATTGCTCGTCAACGTCAGATTATGAGCAATAGCGTTATCATTGACGAGGGTAAAAGTGGATGCGTAGATAATTCTTGTCCTTCATCAAAGAAATCTAAGGGTAAACTTGGTCTTGAAACAGGTGATGCTGAAAATGCTAACGGAACTGGTTTTGAGGAAGATGTACCAAAAGAAACTGATGTTGAAGGTGGAATTTATCGTCAGATTGGCGAAGGAAAAGAAGGTGAAGGTGCTGTTGGTACTGGAGACGCTGAAAACGCTAATGGTGTAGGTTTTGAAGAAGATGCACCAAAAGAAAGCGAAATTGAGGGTGGTATCTATCGTCAGATTGGTGAAGGAAAAGATAGTAAACTTGGTCTTGAAACTGGAGACGCTGAAAATGCTAATGGAACTGGTTTTGAGGAAGATGTACCAAAAGAAACTGACGTTGAGGGTGGTATCTATCGTCAGATTGGTGAAGGAAAAGAAGGTGAAGACGCTATTGAAGATGAACCTATTGATACCGAGGGTGAGTCAGAAGACGTTGAAGGTGAGCCAGAAGATGATGTCATTGATGATGAACCACTTGATGTAGAGGGTGAACCAGAAGATGATGTTGTTGATGATGAACCTATTGACGATACTGTTGAAACTGATGATGAAGGTGTTGATGAAATCGCCTCACTTAAAACAGAATTAGAGTCATTGAAGGGCATGATTTCTGCAATCGCAGATAAGATTGGTGTTTCTTCTACAGAAATGGCTGATGCTGAATTTGCTGATGATAATCTTTATGACGATGAAGGTGAATTTGACATTGACCTAGATTTTGATTCAAATGGTGATGAATTTGGTGACGATGATTTCGATGCTGATGGCGAATTTGGTGATGAAGATTTTGGCGATGAAGATGAATTTGGTGACGAAGATGATGATGATGTAGAAATCTACGAATCAAAAAATTTTCGTTCACTTCGATTAAACGAAGACAAACTTGATTGCTTTGGAAAACACCCATCATATCGTAAACAACCTATGACACTTCCACCAAGCGAGGAAAGTGAAGAGCCTTATGGTGAAGATAAAGGTGATAGCGACCCATTTACATTAACAAGGGAAAAAATTACTAACGCTATTGCAGAATCAGTAAAGAAAATCTTAAAAAAAAAATAAATGAACGTCATGTATTAGGTGATAAAAATGGTAACGCTTTTTCACCTAATACTGATAATATCGGTACTGATTTAATGGGCAATCCACAAGATAACCCAGTTGGTGATATGAATGACCCTTTAAGTGATGGTAATCAAGTTCCTGATATGCCAAGTAATGAGCCTAATGGTGATATGGGGTTAAATCCTGTTGATGGTAATGAACCAAATAATAATGGTGGCGATAATGAAATTGATGATATTTTCAATCAATTAGATATTGAAAAGCAAAGCGCAGTATTAAAATACGCTAAAAGTATGGTTAATAACGCTGATACTTCATCTAATGACACACCTAAACCAATGGGAGAATCTACTCAATACAATCTAGACGAAATTATTGATAGTGTAATGAAGGATGAAAGGAAAAGAGGGAATCGTGATATTACCAATGATAAAATAAAACAATCAAATCCATTTGTTAGTGGATTAAATAATAATTAAAAGGAGTATTTAAAAATACTCCTTTTTTTGTATATATTAGATATTTATAAGTAAAAATATACTCTGATATGAAGATTTATAATAAAAAAAATATTACTCTCAAACCATTATATGAAAATAAAAAAACAATAATGATTGAGAAGAAAAATTTAGTTCTTAAAGAAACTGACGAACAAGATGCATACGTTGAGCCAAATCAACAAGGCCAATCTTTATCAAGTGCATTATCACAAGAGAGAGCAAATGACCCAAATGCAAATACATTTGTTGCTTCGGCTTCTGATTTTGATAACAATCAAGCAACTAATAAAGTAATGTTGGATATTAACGCAAAGAATCCAGCAGATGCACAATCACAAGTTCAACAAAAAGTAAATAACAATCCTCAACTTAAATCGTTGAAACCTATGCTTAATATTCATATGGAGAATATTAAGAAAAATTCAGTTATGTTTACAAAAAATGAACTTGATAAAATATTAATTGGTTAATATGAAAAGAATTTTGATAAACGAAGATAAATTTCAATATATAAAAGATAAATTAAATGAAAATACAAGCAATTATAAATTGCCAAAATTTATCTATAATAGTATTAAGACGCATAATACTTCTTTAGGTGATAATCCTGCATTTCCACCTGAAGAAGAAGCACCATTTGACTACCTTGTAATAAAAAAAAGATTTAAGGATGTCAAAGATAAATTATCTTCATTTCAAGAAATTCAATCAGATGATATAGATTATTTAACTAGTTTATTAAGTAAATTAATTGTTAAATGCTATAATATAGAAAAACCAATTCAAGAAAATTTAATTACAGTATGCGAAAATACAGTAAATAAAATTTTCAAAATACCAAGCGATACAATTGAATTAAATTGTAAACTAGTTAAAAAAATTACACCTACTCGCACATTACCTAGATTAACTCCTGAAAGTAGTGATGAAAGAACTTTTCAGTTTCAAGATATAGATGAATATAACATATCCGTGAAAACTATTTTGAAACGCAGGCTAATTAATTCACTTATTCAAGGAGCAGCATGGAAATATTCTAATGCTTCAAGTTTATATTTGGAAGAAATCTCTCAATTAAATGATGAACTCCCACATTTATATGAATTAATTCAAGCAATAAATGATTATCTTCTATTTGTTAAACCGACAAAAATGGATGATAAAAAATTAGAGCAAGGGTCTTATGTGGAAGTTATTTTAGGAAGACAAGGCGAAAAGACTGAAATTAAATCACAAGGCTTAATTTTCCCATTTTTATTAAATGAAACAATACGAGGTTTTTTTGAACTATTTGCATCACATGGTTTACCTCAAGATAATGAAAAAGTAAATTATTTACTTAGACAAGCAGATTATCTGTTAGCCGAACCTTGGGATTTACGTTTTGGTGTTAATTT
>AUXO012207372.1_pt1 | contig 14650 bp, 10 predicted proteins | sample 768731 | NCBI WGS metagenome assembly AUXO01 (sample SAMN02715735, study PRJNA202380) | gut metagenome | biome: sheep rumen | host: Ovis aries | place: New Zealand: Palmerston North | reverse complement strand
TGTGCTTATCAATTATCTTTTGACTTATAGCAAGTCCGAGTCCTGTTCCGACTCCTACACCTTTTGTAGTAAAACCTGCCGTAAAAATCTTATTAAGATTTTCTTTTGGAATCCCGCACCCGTTATCTTTTATTTTTATATTTAGTTGTTTATTTACATATTCTGTTGTAATTGTAATTTTACCGGTATTTTTAACGGATTGGCAGGCATTTATTAAAATATTTGTGAAAACCTGATTTAACATGTTCGGATAACATTTTATTTTAGGAATTTCACCAAAATGTTTTTCTATTTCAATTTTATTTTTAGTTTCGTGGCGAATCAGATCAAGCGTAAGTTCGAGTTCATTGTTAATATTAGCCTCTTGCAACTCCGATTCATCAAGGCGGACGAATTTTTTCAAAGAAAGAACTATTTTACTTATTCTTTTAATAGCTTCCGAATCAATAGAATTAATCTCTTGTAGCATATCTTTTATATCGGAATTTTCGATTTTAGAGATTAATTTTGAAATTATTTCGTTATTTGATTTTATAGAAGCGACCGGAGTATTTATTTCATGAGCAATACCGGCAACCAGTTGACCTAAAGATGCCATTTTTTCCGAATTTATCAATTGCAATTGAGTGGCTTTCAATTCATCAAGAGCCTGTTTTAATTCTTTTACGTTTTTAAGATTTTTTTGATAAAGTTCGGCTCTGATAATAGCGTTTCCCAATTGAGTTGAAACAGCGTCAAGAATTTCTATTTCTTCATTCAATTCACGTTTTTGATAACTCAAAAGTACAACCACACCTATTATTTTTTGAATATGAAAAATCGGGCAAATAATTCGCAAAACCGGCTGTTTAAATGGTTTTGCCCCAACATATTCTATTAAAGAATAATTTGTGGAGATTTCACCTTTGTTTAATTTATTCATAACAGAGTCATCAAATTTAATATTTGAATGTTTAAGATTTTCTTCTCCGTAAATTTCTTCTATCAAAAACTCATTATTTACAGCTTTTGCGTAATACGCTTTAAAACATCCAAACATCATCGAAAGTTCTTTTAAAGTTGCATTCAAAATAACTGACAAATCCATGGATTCTCTCATTATATTGGAAGCTTTGTTAATTAAAGCTATTTTAAAAGCTTGAGTTTGTGCTTTTTGACGAATTTTTTGAAGTTCATCATTTTCTTGTTTCAAAATTTTAAGTTGGTTTATATAATCAGCTTGCTTATTTTTAGTATTTTCCAAAATTATTCCGGCACTAACATCTGTCAAAAATATAATTGTATAATCTCCGCGTTTTACAGAGGTAAGTTCATAGTATGTATTTTCGCCGAATTCACCCGAATAATTTACGCAGGCAAAAAAATTCTGTTTTGATTCAACAGCCTGAAAAATAGGAGAATATGAATCCAAGTTTTCACTATTTAAAGGACACATGTCAAAATTTATCAGATGAGCAAATTTGCGCAAATTATCAAAGGATTTAAAGACACGACAGAACGTATTGTTTTTAAAAACAATATCTTCATGACCTTTGACAACAAAAACAGGATCCCTATATTGATTGAAAAAATCAAATTTTTTCATAGCAAAATTATAAATAAAAAAACCGAATTGGTAAATAATTTAATTATTATTTGACGAATAATTGTTTATATCCAAATTTTATGTTAAAATCAAAATCAGATAATATAAAAAAAAAGAGGGAGCCATCATTATGAAGAATAAAATTTTATCAATAATATTAGGATTATTTTTAACGACACAATTGGCAATTGGCGCACCTTTTAGCGCAAATGCAAAAACTAAAAGAATTCCTGCCGGCACAACTTTAACATTAAAAATGTTAAATCTGATTGATACATCTTATAACAGAACAGGTACAGGATTTAGCGCAATGCTTGTAACAGATCAAAAAACAGGTGATGATGTAATTTTACCTATGGGTTCAATAGTAAGAGGGGAAGTCAAAGGAATTATTCCTGCAAAAAGACTTTCAAAAGGTTCAATTTTATACATTGATTTTGACCATGTTGTAACTCCTAACGGACGTCAAATTCCGTTATCTTTAAGTGTTGTCGGAAGAACAGACACGACACCTGACGGCGGAATTACAACAACTAAAGGTTATTTTGACGCTTGGAAACAAACTTGTTCAAAATCAGCAGAAATAACAAAAAAATCTGTTGAGTGGGGCGAAGATGTTACAGATAACGGATTTAAATACGTAATTATACCAATCAGCGCAATAGGCGGAGCATTCGGAACTGCAGGATATTTTGTTTATGACAGTATCGCAGATTTAATTCGTAAAGGTAAAGACGTAAAATTATATAAAGATGAAATTTTGAATGTTATTTTAACCGAACCTGTTGATGTACCTGTAATTTAATAGAGAGAAATACTTTTGACGGATATCAATAAAATTGAAGAACTGCAGTTGATTTTGCGAAATGACAGCCAAAATCACGAAGTTAGACGAAAACTTGCTGTAATATTGCTTGATTCGGGTTTTAATGAAGAAGCTTTATCTCATTTTTTATACATTACAAAATTCATAAAAGATGACGGCGGACTTTATTACAATCTTGGGATAGCATATGAAAAACTAAAACAGTTTGATAACGCAAAATCAGCCTATATTGAATCTTTAAAACTAGAACCGCAAGCTATGGATTCAATGTATAATTTGGGGCTTGTTTGTATTGAATTAAAAGAATATGATCAGGCAATTCAATGTCTTGAATTTGTTGTAAATTCTGATCCGCAAGATTCAAATTCTTATTTTAATATCGGACTTGCATATTTTAAAATGAATGACTATGTAAATGCTCTTAATTATTTTCAAAAAACAATTGATTTAAATGATAACGATTTATACGCTCATTTTTACATTGGAAATATTATGAAAGAATTAGGTGATTTAGACGGCGCAAAAGAACATTTCAAAAAAGTTTTGGAAATTTCTCCTGACTATAGCTGGGCTTATTACAATTTGGCGGTAATTAATTATGAACAAAATAATTATGATTTGGCAGAAGAAAATTTAAGACATACTATTGAATTTAATCCGATTGATATTGAATCTTACAAAATTCTGATTCAATTACTAGCAAAAATTGACAAAACAAATGAAGCATTTGAAGTTTTTGAACAAGGGTTGTCAAAATGCGGACAAAACGGTGATTTATACTACTTAGCATCACAAGTTTGTAAAAAAATTAACGACAAAGAAAATTATATTAATTATTTGAATGAAGCTTTAAAAAATCAAAAAACTTTATCATTCAATTCGCAAATTATTAAATCCGAACTTGAAAATAATCAAAAGTAATATCTTATATTTATTTTAATAAGCCTCTAATGTTTAACCCGTCAAGAATTCTAAAGTTCAAAAGATTTCTATAGTCAAACATTGCAGGAGAAAAATGCGGTAAAACTTTTTTATCTTTCCCGAATAATTCTTTTAATTCTTTTTTCAAACGTGCAACTTTTCCCATATCAGTGACCATACCTGTTTTAAAAGTATCTGGATTGTATTTTGTCCACGCAAAATGCGGATAATAAGTTGAACGACATTCATTAGCATTTTGATTGTACAACATTTCTTTAAACATGTTGTATTCCATATCAAAATAAGATTGCTTAATTTGGTTGTCATATTCAGATAAAAGTTCCGGCATGATTACTCTTGGTTTTGAAATATTTTCATCATCATAATGGTAATCTTCCAAATCTTTTAAATTGCCAATTGCCAAAAATTCAAAAGATTGAGCAAATTTATCAAGAATACCTAATTCTTTTGCATATCTTGAAAGTACATCCAAAAATGAAGTTGCACCTTTTCCGGTATTCAAATAATCAGTAATTATTGTTTTTTTACCTGTTTTTTCATAATGATTTACAATTGAAACAGGATCACACTTTACTCTGCGAAGATATTTTCTGTATGCAGCTTCTTCTTCCAATTTTGGGGCTGCTATTTCTATTCGGCGCATTCCTTCTACAGGGTCTTTTCTGTACCAATATCCGGAAAATGCAGCAAATTTATATGTATCAATTCCGTCTTTCATATTTAAGGCCGCACACAGAAACCATTTTGGACTTCTGCCTAAACAAATAATAGGTTGATCCTTATGTTGTGCATACATTTTGGCAACTTTTATAAATTCATCCATGTTTTGTTCTGTACCTAACGGAATGTATTTATAATTTTGATCAACAAGTTCTGATTGATCAATATAAAAATTTTCACTAAACATGTTTGCTTTTCTTCGGTATCTTTCTTTGGTATTTTCGGTCATTTTTACGTATTCTTCGTAATCAATAGTCGGAACCGTTCTGTTCGGGTCAAAATATTCACCAAAATGAATATCCGCATTATATCTATATCCTGCAGGAACTTTTGCATGATTTGTTTTTTGTGATAATGATTTTACGGAATTATTGTTTTGTTCAAAATCGTTTTTTAAAACACTATGATTTACTATATTATAAGCTTGTGTTGGGGCTATACGCATGTAAATATTACTCCTTTTTGTTCCAATTAAAATACAAAAAAAATTTTTTTTGCGCATATAAAAGGGGGTTTATTAAGAAATATTACAACATTAGTAATTCTGTTTTTTCAGATTTTCTATTTCGAAACGCAAGGATTCCAATTCAGTTTTAACAGGATCAGGAATTTTGTTATGCATAAGATTACCGTCCTCATCTACAACCGCCCTTTGAACAACGCGTCCCGGAACACCAACAACCGTCGAATGAGAAGGAACATCTGTCATAACAACTGAACCGGCACCTATTCTGACATGATCTCCTATGGTTATATTTCCCAAAACTTTAGCACCGGCACCGACAATAACATGATTACCCAAAGTCGGGTGACGTTTTCCGCAATCTTTGCCTGTACCGCCTAATGTAACTTGCTGATACAACAATACATCTTCACCGATAACAGTTGTTTCACCAATAACAATACCTTCACCGTGATCAATAAAAAATCTTTTTCCGATTTGAGCACCGGGGTGAATTTCTATACCCGTAACTATTCTTGTTAAATAAGAAATCATGCGCGGAATCAAAGGAATATTCCATTTGTTGAGCTTATGAGCAATCCTGTATGCAATAATTGCATGTAACCCCGGATAACAAAGAATTACTTCCGCCAAATTTTTAGCTGCCGGATCATTTTCATAAATTACCGAAATATCTTCTTTTAAATTATTAATTCCGCGTTTTATTGAATCAAACATAAATTACCTTACAAGTTTTGCGTATTTTCTTTTCCCTGCCTGCAATATTACACTTTCATCAAAACTTATTAAATAACCCGCGTCACTAATTTTTTCGCCGTCAAGTTTAACTCCTCCGCCTTGAATTAATCGTTTACCTTCACCGCGGGAAGACACAAAATTCAATTCAACAAGTAAATCTAATATATTTTTATCCTGTTCAATTTTAACTTCTTCTATATCTTGCGGAAGTCCCTTATTTGAAACAACATTAATAAATTCTTCCTGTGCTTTGTCTGCACCTTCTTTGCCGTGGTATTCTTCCGTTATCAAATGAGCAAGTTTCAGTTTCAAATCACGCGGATTAATCAAATTTTCATTAATCTGTTTATCATATAATTCCAAATCTTTTTTAGAAATATCAGTCAAAAGGCTAAAATATCTTGTAATCATATTATCAGGAATACTCATCAATTTCCCGAACATATCTTTTGCACTGTCTGTTAAAGAAATACAATGTTGCGGATAAGTTTTAGACATTTTTACAACGCCGTCCGTACCTTCCAACAAAGGTAATAAGCAAACCATTTGCGGATATTTTTTACCATAAGCACTCTGAATATCTCTTCCTAATAAAGTATTAAATCTTTGGTCTGTTCCGCCTAATTCAATATCAGCATCTATCGCAACAGAATCATATGCCTGCATTAAAGGATAGAAAAATTCATGAATTGCTATAGGACGTCCTTCTGAGTATCTTTTTGCAAAATCATCTCTGGTCATCATTTGCGCAACAGTAACTTTTCCTGCTAAAGATAAAAGTTCCGTAAAATTCATTTTATGAAGCCAATCCGCATTATTTACAATTTCAGCCTGTGAAACATCCAAAACTTTAGACATCTGTTCTAAGTATGTTTTAGCATTAAATTCAACTTCATCTTTGGTCAATGCGGGACGGGTTTCTGATTTTCCTGACGGATCACCAATCATAGCTGTTGCACCGCCGACAATTAATACAATTTTATGACCTAATGCCTGAAATTCTTTTAACTTTCTCATAACAACAGTATGCCCAAGATGTAAATCAGGTCTTGTCGGGTCCATGCCAAGTTTTATTCTTAACGGAGTATCGGTATCTTTTGAATACTGTAATTTTGCAGCTAATTCTTCAATTCCGCCCGGTAAAATTTCGGCATTTCTTGCTATATGTTTTGCTTGATCAATAAATTCCTGTCTTATTTCGCTCATTGTTTTCTCCTGTTTTCAAAGTTATTATATCAAAAAAAAAGAAAAGGCGATTTGGAAACACAAACCGCCATAAATATAAAGATTTACACAAGTCTTTTTATTATTATAAAGATTTCAATTCTTCTCTTAACCTGATTACTTCATCATTGTAGTATTCAAGCCAAGTTTGCCCCGAATCTTTATCTTTAATTTCGTTTTCACAGACTGCACGAATACGCTTTTTATCCAGTTCATCCAAATCATTAAGAATTTCTTGTTTTTTATTTTCAAGTTCTTTTTTTCGGATTTTTTCATAGTATTCGTCAGTATCAGCAAATTCATAATCAATAATAGGTCTTTCGGTTTCTTGAATTTCTAAATGCTTATATTGAGGCATAAACTTAATTGTATCAATCAATTTAGCCTTATTTTCATCAAATAAAACGATTTTATCATTTTCTTCTATATAAAACATTATACTGCCTCACTTTCACTGCCTTGTGCGTAAATAAATTTTAAATTTCCTGACATTAAAGCAGATTCGTATGTTATTTTAACTACATCATTTTTTCTTGCCGGAACAAAAACAGAACCAACAACTCCCATAGCATCTATTCTTTGTAAAGAAGACAAATCTTGAGCTGTTATATTAGTTAGTCCGTATTGAAAATTCGTTCCGGTATTAGTTTGAAAATTAAATCTAAAATACCCGTTTGACGGAGCTGTATAATTAGTGCCATTTGAACCTATAGCCAAATCAACAGATATGCTGCTTGGCATTGCAAAGTTAGAAATTGATATCTTTGCAGAGTCATTTATGTTACTCAAACTTTTATTTGCAACATCAGCAGATGCTGTAATATTACTCAAATCTTTATCTGCTTTACCGTTTAAGTCAGTCACAACTTCATCAATATCAACTTGAATTTCTGTTTTTGAAGAATTTGATATTACAACATAAACAAATACTCTTGTTGCTTCCGGCTGAACGGTAGAAGTATCTTGGATATCAGAATTTTCATATACAGGATCTGACGTATTACCGGTCCAATTACGAGATGCATCAAAACCAATTTGGTTCGGTTCAGAACCGCCATTTGCCTGATCGCGTTCTCCCCTTTCTCCTGTATCATAAAATGCACCTGTATAAGCGTGAGGCCCGCCATTTTGCGAACGAACATTTGTAACAGTACCGGTAATATTCATACTTCCGCGAGTATGAGTGTGAACAGGTAATCCTGCTTCAATTAAGTCGCCCAATTCACTTAAATCAGTTGTACTTTGCAAAATCCCATTTATTTTCGGTAATCTTACAGTGTTATTTAAAGCATTATAAACAAACTTTCCGCAAGACCCTGTTGCACTCATTGTAACAGTTGCCTGCCAAGTTTCTTCATCCGTAAAATAATTAGCATTTGGATTATCTATGTAAAGATTTGCTATATATTCTACAAATTCCGAATAAATACCGGTTCCGTTCAATAATGCCCCGTCTGCAAGGTGTAACCCCGAATCAGACAAAGGAATTGATGAAAATACAAATTCCCCTATATTTCGAGGACTCGGTGTATTTTCTTTTAAAAATATTAAGCCATCTTCGCTAAGATTTGAGAAATCTCTGTTGATTTTATTATCAACATAACCCAAAACCGCAGCAAAATTTGAATTAACCTCCTGGGCTCTGGCTCTTGTTCCCGGAGTAAAAGTATACGGTATACTCGAAGTCATATTGTCCTTTCCCGCAAAGAACAATATCTCATGATCCAAAAAAATTATACTACAGTAGTAATATTCTGTCAACCCCCCTGATTTTTATATAAAAAAGCATAATCGAAATTCGATTATGCTTTTATAAATTCGATTATGCTTTAAGATTTACTTCAACAGCTTCTGCCGCATCGGCAACAACTTTTTCAGCATTTTCAGCATTTTCAGCTTTTTTAGCTAATCCGGGAATTAATTCGTAAGTGTATTTTGCAATAAAATCACCGGCTTTTGCTAAATAATGACCGACTTTTTCCATAATACCCGCTTTTTCCATTTTATCAGCAGGAATCATTTTTAAGATATTTCCTCTTGTTAAACCTGCTAAAGCTGCTGCTATTGCAACGATTCCGGCAATAGATAAACCGATGTTTCTACCTGTATGACTTTCTTTTTTTACAGGAACTTCTTGCTCTGCCGGAGCTGCCGGATTTGAATATTTACCCGGTCTTTGTAAAAAGTCATCACTTTCACCTTTAAAGGAGACTTTTGACTGAAAATTGTAATTAGACACTGGACTGATTGGCATTTGTAATACCTCCTACACACTTGTAAACACATGCTTTCTAAAACGACTGACAACATTATTTTGACAAATTTAATTTCTTTTTGGAAATTTTGTTACAATTCTTTACATGCGTTTTGGAATATTTTTTTTTCCGGTGTCATCTATATAGTTAAGGGAGAGAAAAAATGTTAAAATATCAAACGCAAATTATAAGAGTAGAAGAAGAACAAAAAACAGAAGCACAATTCATGTCAAAAAGTTTTGTCAACAAAGCGGTAAAAAATCGCGCGTTTATTAATTCATTAGGGGCAGAACTTGTTATAAAATATTTAAATTCAAAAAGAATCGAAACGGAAAATCTTCACAATCTTCATTCTATTTCAAAAATATTGGAAGACATTGATATCGCGGATGTTTTACTGCCGAATATTCATATTGATGTAAGGGTTGTGTTTGATGATAATAAAATTTTTATTCCGAAGATACATTCTGAATACGGTATAGAACCTGACATTTATGTTGTATTAAAACTTCGTGATGAAGAATATAATTCAGTAGAGCTTTTAGGATTTTTTGAACCAAAACAAATTGATAAAAATCTTCAAAATGCTGATTACTATTTTATCGAAAATTCAGAACTTCGTGATCCTGAAACTTTGGCTGATTACGTTTCTAATTTTAACGGAAGTACAAATATTGAAGTATCAGAAGATGATATTTTAAAAGGCAGAGAATTATATATTGCAATGACTGATTATGATATCAGCCAATTTGAAAAAGAAGATTTATATAAACTTTTATTATCAAGCGATACTTTAAGAGATTCTATTTTAGAATTTGATAATTTTGAAACATTGTCTTACAGTGTTGCGCCATCAATTTCTGCCGATCAAGAAGAAGAAACTTCTGAGCAAACTGATGAAAATAATTCTTATTCATCTGAAAATAAACAAGATTCTGATGAATCTAATGAAAACAATTCGGCTGAAATTGAAAAGAATGAAGATGAAGAAGAAAATTTAGAAAACTTTTTTGATGAACAAGATTTAGTTTTAAGTAACGATTTTAATGAACCGGATATTAGCTTGGAATCAGAAATTGATGAAGGAATAGAAGAAATTTCTGATAACAAAGATGATGAAACAGAAGTTTTAAATGTTGAAACTGAAATATCAGAAGAACCTGACAACGACAATAAAGAAGAAAACAAATCAGAAAATAATATTCTTTCTGATATTGCATCATCTGCTGTTGAAGGAATTGCAGAAGGCACCATTATCGGCGGAAGTATCGCTGCTGCAGGAGCAGGAATTACAGGAGCATTATCAGCATCTGCGAGCGCCGCTGCAAGCCAAGAGGCTATAGATTTAGCGGCGATGGCGTCTGAAACATTCATTGATCAAGGCCATGATTTAGGGAAAAACGCTGACGATTACAGTAAACCTTTAGATTTATCCGAATTTAATCAAGTAGAACAAAAACAAGAACCTGAACTTGAAATTGAAAATGATTCGGTTGATTTTAATGATATTAATTCCGCACAAGAACCTGAACAAGATTTATATCAATATGATCAGGATTTAGCGGATTTACCTTCAATAGAAAATGTTGAAGATCTTAATATTGAAGAAGAACCTGTTAATGATTTAAGCGATTTTGAAAATATTAATCCTGATATAAATCAAGTTCAAAATCCTGAAATTACTGATTCTTCAGAAGATTTTTCAAATGATTTCAATTCTGATTTCGGTGAATTTGAAGATTTTTCAAATGATTTTGAATCAACCGAAGAAACTGAAAATAAAAATTCCGAACAAAATTTTGAAGATTTTAATCAATTAACAGAAGAATCTAAAAATGATTTTGAAAATAATTTTGAAGATGAAAATATTCAAACAGTCGAAACCTTTACTCAAGATTCAACTGATTTACCGGAAATAAAAGAGGAAAATTTTGAACAAAATCAGGAAGTTTTAGATGAATCACAAGAACCAACTTTATCAGAATTTATCGAAAATAAAGAAGAAGAACAAGAAGAAAACAACGAAACAGAATTAACAAATGAACAAAATTCTCAAGAATGGCTTTCTGAAAATAACGAGTACGAAGAACTTGAAGAAATTATTCCTCAAACAGAATTAAAAGAAGAAGATTATATTAAAGAACCTGAAGGAATAATTAATGTTAATGCCGAAACTAATTCTCGGGTAATTAGTGATGAAAACTTTACCGTAGGTGAAATTCCTATTGATATTAATATCTCGGAAAGTGACATTGACGATTCCGAACAAGATTTGGAAGGAATTTATTCTGATGAAATAACACCTCAAATGGTCGGAAATCCTGCAAAAATCGGTTTCAAACCACAACAACACAGAACGGGTTTAGGTGCAGGAATTATGGCAATAGTTGCATTGATTGCGATTGTCGGAGTTATAGGTTTTTCTATTTCTAAAATTACTAAACAAAAAATAGAAAACCCTCAACCAATTTCGGAAGAAAATTCTCAGGAAGAAACAAATAAAAAAGAAAATGAACAACTTGCAAATATTAATAAAGATAATGTAATAAAAATGGATAATGTTGTTCAAAATACATCACCATCATTTTCTGAAGTGAAACCGCAGACTCAAAATACACAAACTAAAAAAATACCTGCAACATCATTTATTTCAATAAGAAAAATTAGCTGGGAAGCACCTGCATATGTTGCATCAACCCCTGAATTTAAAAGCTTTTTCCAATCTTCAGGTAAAAGTCTAAGATTATCTTTAAACAGCGATTTGCTGTTAGCAAAAGATTATATTTATTCAGATATGGTTAAAGTCGGACTAAACTTCAATCAAGACGGGGCTTTCAAGGATTCAAAAATCTTGAATTCAAGCGGTTCATCAGAAATTGATAAAATTGTGTTACAAACTGTTAACCAAACTTTCAGAGTCCTCAAAGCCCCTCATAGTGTGGGTAGCGACCTAAGTACAACATTAATACTTAAAATTTATTTTTAAATGTGCTATAATATCTATTAAGGGGAGAAAAAACTCTTGATAGCTGATATTGCACAAGACAAAATAAATTTAATAAGCGAAATTATCAGAAATGATCGCAAGTTTTTGAATAACGAAGACTTATATGATGATTTTCTGAATGAAACTTGCAAACGTTCAATGACTATCGTAAATATGATAGACAATGAAGCTACGTTGAGTTCTTATATTCGCAGAATAGCAACAACCGCGATTATAAATGTGTTAAAAGACAACGGTCGTCTGCGCAGAACAAAATCCGGTTATATGTCTACAAATGAAATCATAGCTGAACCGCTTGAGATAGAAAAAGAAACTATTGACTATTCAACAGTTAGAGTAAGTTATGATGATTTAAGTATCCCTAAAAGTCCTGAAGATATTGTTATTCAAAAAGATATTCTTCAATTTATCGCAAGAACGGTAAAAAACATTGACAGAGAAGATAAAGATAAGAATTATTTAAAAATTTATTCTTTGAGATATGATGAAGGCATGACCCAAAAACAAATTGCACAAGAACTGGATCTTTCTCAATCTGAAGTTTCAAAAAGATTATTCAAGTTAATGAGTGAAGTAAAAAAAGTTTTTGAGCAATAATTTATAATATGAAATGTCCGGTATGTAAAAAAAATATTTCCGAAACGGATTTGCACTGCCCCAACTGCGGAGCACGTACAGGTTTGGTTTGTTCAGTTTGCTCTACTATAAATCCTATCGGAAATTTTGAATGTAAAAATTGCGCTACACCATTATTAAAAACATGCCCGCATTGTAATAGTGTAAATTTTCCTGACGCAATAAACTGCAGAAAATGCGGATCAGGATTAAACAATATTAAAAAAAGCAAAAAAAATAAAAAAGCAAAAACAATCAATCATAATTTATTGAAATATTCTCCGGTATTTTATACAAGAAAAGAAGCCTTTGAAGCATTGACAGAAGGAATTTTATCAACAGAAAAGAAAATTTTTTCGATTTCCGGAGAAAGAGGTATAGGCAAAACTTATTTATTAAAAAAAGTTCAAGAAAAACTCAAATCCGAAAACTTCAAGTGGTGTATCGGAAAATGCACCCCAACAACTCAAGTTACTCCGGGCGGAGTTGTTCAGGATATGCTTTTGAATTTGTTTAATCTGCCTAATTTTTGCGTTATTGATGATGAGGTAAAAAAAGATGCGATTTCTTTTTTCAGTAAAGAATTTCGTTTTTTAAATACGAATGAAATTTCGGAATTTTTTAATTTTTTATACAATACTGAAATCGGGAACTTTGAAGATATTGTTATCAATAAAAAAAGAACTTTTTCTATTCTTTCAAAAGTTTTTGAGGCATTTAATGCTACAGGAAAATTTATTTTTGTAATTGATAATTTTGATTTTATTGACGGTTTCAGTGCAGAAATTTTTAATAATTTCTTAAAAAAAGAATCTAATTTGAAAAATCTGAAATTTATTTGTTTATACAATGAATATCGCCCGATAAGCGGTTTTTTCTCATTTCAAGACAGAGAAATTAAATCCTATCTTGATATTAGTCTTGCACCAATGAATACAAAAGAATTTGTACAAATGATTAAAGACTATGGAGAAATTACGCAATATATTTCTAAACGTGAATTTGAAGTTATATTTGAAAAAAGTCAAGGAAATTCAGCTTTTATTGAGCAGGCAATAAGCTATTGTTTTGATTGCCAAATAAATGATAAGACTTTTATTCTACCTGAAAATTTTCAAAAATTGATATCCGAAAGACTAAAAATTTTAAAAACAAATAATCAAGAGGCTTTCAAATTTTTGTGCGGTTCGGCTATTTTAGGAGATAAACTCAACTTTTCTTTACTAAAAGAAATTTTTTCATATAATCCGACAGAATTTAATGAAATTGTTGTCTATTTGATAAAATCTAATTTTATAAAAACTGTTGATGAAGATAAATATGAATTTAATAATTTATTACTATGGGAAACCGTCTTAAAAAATGTTACAAAATCAAGTTATTTTTCTGACATAAATATAAAAATAGGAAAAACAATAAGTCGGTTTTCAATTAACACAAACCCTGCAATGGCAATGATTGCACATAATTTAAGAGAAAATCGGATGGCTTTTGATATTTGGACAAAGATTACGCGATTTGCCTCATATATCGGAGATATAAACCTTTATGTTATTTCTCAAAAGCAATGTCTTGCACTGTTAAACGAATTCAATGACAACGAAACTCTTGATATCAGATACAACATCAGCGAAAGATTAGGAAAACTATTAACCGAATATGACCCAAAAGAAGCACTTGAATATTTACCGGATGCAATTTCTAATGCAAAAGCAAGCAATAACGAAGTAAAAGAAATTGATTTACTAGGATATTTAGCAAAATGTTGTCTTAAAACAGAAAATTACTACGGAAATATCGAATGTGTTGATAATGTCTTAAAAAAATTAAAACCGGCGCAAGAACTTGAATCCGCATTGATTAAATCGTCAAAACTTCCGTCTTTATTACATATCGGAAACTGTGCCGAGGCTGTTAATATGATAGATAACGATATTTTGCCGATTTTAAATAAATTTCTTGCCAAACCTAAACTTACAAACACCATTCCTTTAAATATGATTTACGACAGTTGGGTAAGAACTTATATTGCACTATCTTGCGCGTTAGCTTTGCAAGGAAATAACAGAGCTTTTGAAATATTATCAAAAGTTTTTGATATTTTGGAAAAACACAGAATTAATGACATGAACCTTATATGTGCATCAAAACTTATTTTGGCTTACGCAAACACTATGAAAGGTGATTTTTATTCATCTTATGCGCAGTTAGATGATATAGATAAGCATTATAAAGATAATATAGATAACCCGCAGATTATTTCTTATTTAAATTT
>AUXO011570240.1_pt1 | contig 14652 bp, 14 predicted proteins | sample 768731 | NCBI WGS metagenome assembly AUXO01 (sample SAMN02715735, study PRJNA202380) | gut metagenome | biome: sheep rumen | host: Ovis aries | place: New Zealand: Palmerston North | reverse complement strand
ACGACCTGATATTTGTCTTCGTAGACGATCTCTCCGGGAGTATTAGTGTAAACGAGAAAATAGGGGTGATTATACTTCTCCAGCAGCCACAGCGCGGGACGGATCATCTTCATCATCTCTTCGGTATTCTCGGTCTTGAAGAAGCAGACGACCTTCTCGCGGTTCTTGCACTGCGGCGGCCACGGAAGTTCGTCGGCGAACCAGGAGTCGATCTCCTTATAGAGTTCGGCATCTTCTTCTTCCATCACGTCATTCTGGATGAGTTGCCAGCACATACTGAATATCCCCTTGGCATACATCGTATTTGCCGCCAGTTCCTGTCCCTGTATACGCATGTACTTATATCTCATCTTCATAGTGAAGCTCCTATATCACATGAGGCAGATAAGCTGCCGGGGCTACGAATCCCGAGGGAACCATTGCCGGATTATTACTGTATTCGGCCCTCATTGCGGAAGTCCTCCTGTAGTACTGCCATTATATCGCTTAACCGACCTCAAGTCATTAACGGAGCGTATCATCGGGGCAAAGATACCTTTAATTTCGCCAATTGTAGATTTATAATACAAGGGTGTCATTATCAACGGATATTGACTTATCAGACGCGGAACGGTGAGCTTATGAAGGACAAAGACAATAAGAAGAAGGGTGGCGAGGACAAGTCCCGTAACCCGGAGAAGCTGAATGAATATATAAGGATAGGCGGTCCCGGAGGGTATATCCTCATCGCCTCATTGATCCTTGTCGTAGTTGCACTCATTATATGGGGTTTTGTAGGAAGGATCCCGGTTACGAAGAATCAGTACGGCGTAATACTGTCGGACGGACAGCAGTATAATCTCTGTCTGTCCTTTATGCCGGTAGACGAGAAGGCCGTTATGCTTCCCGAGGGAACGGAAGTTACCGTGAGAACAGGCGACGGATCGACCTTTGACGGTGAGGTCATTTATATGATGGCTACACCGCTGTCTTCCGATGAGATCAAGACAATGCTCGAAGAACAGGGTCAGGGACTTACGAGCGACTGGATGGCAAGTTACCTTATCGAAGAGGGAACATATTCCTTCGTAGTCATGATCGACGTAAAAGGTGACGTGAGTGAATATGCCGATCAGGTAGTCAGCCTTACCATCATCACGGATGAAGTAAAGCCGATCTCATTCCTGTTGAAGTAAGCGGAGGACGATATGGCAACAAGCAAGAAACCTGTTAAAGTGCCTGTTATCCTCCAGATGGAAGCGCTGGAGTGCGGTGCTGCATCTCTGGCGATGATACTGGCATATTACGGCAAATGGGTCCCGCTCGAGGACGTACGTTCCGAGTGCGGTGTTTCCCGTGACGGAAGTAATGCCCTGAATATAGCCAAGGCGGCAAAGAAATACGGACTGGAATACAAGGCATATCGATACAGTGTAAAGAGTCTCCGTGAGAAGGCAACTTTCCCGGCGATCATCTTCTGGAATTACAACCACTTTGTAGTACTTAACGGTTTCCGCGGAAAGTACGCATATATCAACGATCCGGCAGAGGGACGCACGAGGCTCACGATAGAGGAGTTCACCAGATGCTATTCCGGCATATGTCTTACGTTCACAACAGGCGAGGGGTTTGTCAAGGACGGTAAAAAGGCCAGTTCATTCGACTTCCTGCGTAAGGGTCTTAAGGGTAATGTCAAGACTATGATCCTGGTAATGCTCGCAGGTGCAGTGGCGATGTTTGCCGGCACGATGATACCCATTGTCTCGCGAGTCTTCACGGACTACATACTTCCGGGCAACAGGCCTAACTGGTATAAGGGATTTATCATATTCTTTGCATCAGTGATCGTCTTCCAGCTCATCGCATCGATAATCAATCTGTACTTTGTAAAGAAAGCGACCGGCAAACTGGCGGTCACGGCGAGTGCCAACTTTATGAATCACGTTTTCAGGATGCCGATGGAGTTTTTCTCTCAACGTTTCGCAGGAGACCTGGCGCAGCGTGCCACGTCGAATGACCAGATAGCCGCCACGATGATCGGACGCCTGGCACCGGTCTTTATGAACCTGGTACTGCTGGTATTCTATCTGGTCGTAATGATCGAATACAGCGTCAAGCTCACCATAGTGGGACTTATCACGGTCGCCCTTAATCTGAGCCTGGCTAAGCTCATATCGAGTAAGCGTACGCTGATCTCCAAGACACAGATCCGAGATCAGGGCAAGCTCGCAGCTGCAACCGTATCGGGTATCGATATGGTCGAGACGATCAAGGCTTCGGGCGCCGAGAACGGCTTTATGGAGAGGTGGTCAGGCTTCCACGCATCCATGGTCAAGGCCAAAGTAAGATTTGACGGAGTCAACCGCTTCCTCGGAACGTTGCCGTCGCTCATGAATCAGCTGTCGACGATTGTCATCATGATGATGGCATTCTGGAGCATCATGGAGGGACATTTTACCGCAGGTATGTTCCTGGCTTTCCAGGCATGCATGACCTCGTTCATGAATCCTGTCAACGATCTTATCAATGCAGGTCAGAGCATTCAGGAAATGAGTTCTCAGATAGAGCGTATCCACGACGTAATGGAATATCCCGAAGATCAGAATGCCAAAGAGGATTATGATCCCGAGGTGCTGAAGGATGCTCAGAAGCTGTCCGGAACGATAGAGATGAGAAATGTCACTTTCGGTTATTCAAGACTCGGTGAACCCGTTATCAAGAACTTCAATCTTACGGTAACACCCCGTAAGAGGATCGCATTCGTCGGAAGTTCCGGATGCGGCAAGTCTACCATCGCCAAACTCCTTACGGGTCTTTATAAGCCGTGGAGCGGAGAGATCCTCTTTGACGGCAAGCCTATCTCTGAGATACCCAAGCCCATCTTTAACGGTTCTCTTGCCATGGTCGATCAGGAGATAGTTCTTTTCCGTGACACCATCGCCAATAACATCAGACTGTGGGATGAGACGATACAGGACTTCGATATGATACTCGCGGCCAGAGACGTCGATATCCACGAGGACATTATGTCGAGGAAGGGCGGTTATTATCACATGCTCGAAGAGAACGGACACGACCTGTCCGGCGGTCAGAGACAGAGGATAGAGATCGCCCGAGTCCTGGCGGGAGACCCTTCCATCATCATCATGGATGAGGCGACCTCTGCTCTTGATGCACAGACAGAGCAGGATATCTCCAACTACGTTCACGATCGCGGAATAACCAGTCTTATAATCGCTCATCGTCTCTCGACGATAAGGGATTGTGACGAGATCATCGTTATAGACAAAGGCGAAGTAGTACAGAGAGGAACACATAAGGAACTGATCAAGGAAGGCGGCATCTACAAGGATCTGGTGTCCACACAGTAAAGATATGAGTATATTCGGTAAACAGTTACAGAAAAGGATCGAGAACGACAACACTGCCGTAGCCAAGAATCTTAAGAGGCTCGGTGATTCGGTGAGCGGCAGATCTGAGATCCTCTACAATGAATCACGATTCACAAAGAACAGGATCCGACAGATAGCGATAATCTGTCGTGAGCTGAAGCTCCCGTTGCCTGATGTTATCAGAGAGAGTAAGAACTTAAGTGAGCAGATAGACTTTATACTCCAGCCGTCAGGTGCCACTAAGAGACTCGTAGAGTTAAATGATATATGGTGGAAGAACAGTGACGGACCGTTGCTCGCGACATTTGCCGATACTGACGAAGAGATCGCGCTTCTGCCTAACAGGTTCAGGGGATATTATTACTTCGATCCCGAGACCGGTGAGAAGATCCGGATCACGAAGAAGAACAAGGACCTTTTCGATAAGGAAGCATTCTGTTTCTACCGACCTCTTCCCGGTGTATCCATGACCGGCAAAGACTACATATGGTTCCTGCTTAAGCAGATCAAGGTCTCTGATGTATTGCTGACCGTCATGGCTTCGATATTTATCGCGGTATTCGGTCTCCTGACTCCTTTCGCGACAAAATATGCCTTCACGCATGCCATGCCCACCGGCGAAAAGATGCTCCTTATATCGCTCGGAGTCCTTCTCGTGTCAGCGGCCGTAGGATCGTGGATGATGAGTGTCGTTAAGATGTCGGCCAATTCCAGGATCAGTAACAGACTGGATACTATAAGTGAGAATGCCGTTTATTCAAGAGTCATCAGACTTCCGGCATCATTCTTCGGCGATAAGAGCGCGGGCGGACTTGCAAACCGTGTAATGGCTCTTAATACTCTGCCTGTACTTCTGACGGAGATATTATTCGGTACGCTCATCACGGTTCTCGTATCATCGGTATATATCTTCCAGCTGATCACTATCTCCCACAAGCTCGTATTCCCGGTATTCGTCATCTACCTGGTAGAGATACTTGTATTTGTCGTAACGGTCATGCAGGAACGTAAACTCATATCCAAGAGGATGGACGGAGAGGAGAAGAACAGCGGTCTGGTATTTGCTCTGCTGTCAGGCATTCAGAAGATAAAGGCATCCGGCAGTGAAGATCGCGCTTTTGCAAAATGGATGGAGACATACTCGGAGAGAACAAAGCCGGCATATCGACTTCCTTTCCCTTCAGGTGTACGTGTTCCTCTCGTTACCGCGATCCATATGCTCGGCTTACTCTGGATATATGTCATTGCGTATAACAATTCTCTGTCGGTATCGCAGTTTGCATCGTTCTCGAGCGCTTTCGGAATGATGATGGCCGGGATCAATTCCCTCGGAGGAGCGGGCATGTCGGTCTCCATGATCGAGCCTGTCCTTAAGATGGGTGAACCGATCCTTAAGGAAGTTCCAGAGACTACCGAAGGCAAGAAGACTGTCAGGGCATTAACCGGAAGGATCGAATTGAACGGAGTCGAATTCCGTTATACTGACGACGGACCGAATATCCTCGACGGTATCAGCCTTAAGATCAACGCAGGTGATTATGTTGCTATCGTAGGTAAGTCCGGATGCGGCAAATCAACTCTCATGCGCCTTCTTCTCGGATTTGAAGAGCCGCAGAAAGGAACTGTCTGTTATGACGATGACGACCTCGAGAGTCTTGATAAGCATTCACTGAGAAGGAATATCGGAACAGTTCTTCAGAACGGTAAGCTTTTCACCGGTGATATCTATTCCAACATCACCATTACTGCTCCGTGGATGGATATGGACGATGCATGGGAAGCAGCAGAGAAGGCCGGCATGGCAAATGACATAAGACAGATGCCGATGGGAATGCATACTCTCATTTCCGAAGGCGGAGGAGGTATCTCCGGCGGACAGAAACAGAGACTCCTTATTGCCCGTGCGATCTGTCCCAAACCGAACGTGCTTATGCTCGACGAAGCGACAAGTGCGCTCGATAACCTGACCCAGAAGATCGTTACCGATTCTATGAACGAGATGAAGTGCACCAGGATCGTGATCGCTCACAGACTGTCGACCATCAAGGAATGCAACAGGATCCTGGTCCTCGATCACGGTAAGATCGCAGAAGAAGGTACATTTGATGAACTTATGGCGAAGAACGGTATATTTACCGAACTTGCCAAGAGACAGATAGTAGAAGAAGACGAAGAGGAATGACAGTATCATGAGATTATTACCGCCCGAGATCGCAGAAAGCCTTAATAAGAGCAAATGTCTTGATTTCATTTATGAGAGTGCTGGCAAGGCATTGGATCAGATCAGAGAAAACGTTCCTCGGGCGGCAGGACTCCTTACGGAAGAAGCCGAGAAATGCCTTACGGACAATTTTTATGAGAGATATGAGCTTATATACGCTCAGTGTCTGATGAAGGAGATCCGTACAAGGCTGGAGAGGTATGACCCTGTCGGACTGATGTTGGGACGTTTTGATCCTGAATCGGTGAGCAAGTCGGCGAATGATCTGTACGAGTCCTGTGGCGGTAATATCGGCACTTATCTTCACGACAGATTCCCTCTTCTTGACGGATACAGAGATCACATATATCAGAATTATGTTGATTGCTTTACGGATTTCCTCAAGGCTTTTATCGATCGCAAAGATGAGGTATCCGCTTCATTCCTTGACGGGAAGCCTATTACCCGGATCCTCCATCTGTCTACCGGAGGAGCCGATATACACAGAAACGGAAGATGCGTAGTGGGCGTAAAGACAGATGTCGGAACGGTCTACTATAAGCCTCACGACTGCGGACTCGATTCTCTTTATTATGAGATAGTTGACAGGTGGTTCTCGGATTGTACTGTCGCTGCCGGTGTTATCGAAGGTGAAGGATATGCATTTGTATCCTGTCTGAAGCACGAGCCCGTCTCGAGCAAGGAAGACATAAGAACGTTCTTCCGGAATTTTGGTGTACTTGCTGCGTTATTTCATGGTCTCGGAAGCAATGATATGCACATGGAAAATGTAATATCGTGCGGGATAAGACCCGCAGGCATCGATATGGAGACCGTCCTTGGTACTGCGATCAAGTCGGATGACAGCCGCATGCGGGAGATACACAGTGAGCAGGAGCATTTCCGCGATTCGCTGATGCGAACATGTCTGATGCCAATGAGAGTGTATAAGGGACCGTTGATGTCTCCTCTTTATACATCCAGCAAGGATGCGTTCTGTCTCCCGGAGTATGACGGTAAGGCCTATACGGTAGAAGGATATGAGGATGCCTTTGAGGAAGGATTCTGTGACGGATATCAGCGGATGCTCGATCACAGGGACGAGATAGTTGACATGATCGATGCTCACAAGGATGCGACGGTCAGATGTCTTCTTCGCAACACCAGATTCTATGCACACATACGCATGATGCTCTATCGTCCCGAATATCTTAAGGAAGAAGATGCGAAGCAGGCCGTATACGACAAGTTCATCAGTCCGTTTAAGATATCGGGAGAGGACGTCGATACTGAACAGACAGGATATGAGTGGAACTGTATGCTGAAGTGTGACATCCCTTACTTCTGCACGACAGTAGCGGGAAAGGATCTGTGCGGTGAAGAGCCGAGTCAGGTAGTAAAGACAGGATACTATCTGGGAAGTGTGAGAGATTCTGCCGTCCGGTTCCTGGAGCGATTGTCTCCGGAGGAACTGAAGTTTGAACAGAGTCTGATGAGGATTTCTTTTGCACATGCACCGACTGATGAGCCCAAACATAAGGAGGAAGAGCCTATCAGTGACAGTGTGGCTGATGATGCAGCCCTCAAGAGGGAGGTTAAGGCTATACTGGACGGCATCTACGATGATGCCATCATCAGCAGTGACGGAAACATGTTCTGGATGAGTACAGCCGTAGCCATGGATGTAAAGGCCTCATGCGGGGACATATCTCAGTTGGCTGATATCGGTTGTTTCTGTGCCGCCGTCATCAGATCGGGAATCCTTCCTGAGGAGACAACAAGAGCAACAGAACTGGCAGAACAGATGATCCGCAGGATCGACAATATTGTTGATCGATTATATGAGGTCAAGGATGAGCTGAAGGATAAGAATGCAGTGTTGGCGACCGGCATATATACCGGATTCGGCGGTGTCATCATCGCATGTCGTGCCATGAGCGCAGCCGGTATCAAGGGAGCCGGTGAAGCAGCCGCAAAGATCGTTGATCTGGTTATGGCATCCGGGCAGTACAGATACAAGAAGAACAATGTATCTGAGGGAGCTGCCGGACTTGTCATAGCGCTCTCATCGATGCCGTGCACGGATCCGGTACGAGAGTGTCTTATCAGATGTGCCGACCGCCTTGTTGAAGAAGAGCTTCCTTCAAGTGATGACCTTCCTTATGGAAGTGCGGGTATCGCCTTAGCCATGGCGAAGGCGTTTAACACTGTTAAAGACCCGAGATACGCGCATTCAGCGATAGAGGCATTCATTAAGGCCAAGAATGCTTATTCCGAGAAGATGACAGGCTGGCCTGACGGAACTGCAAAGATCAAATGGATGGCAGACAAGGGACCTCATGCTGCGGGGATATATCTGGCGGCATCATATTCGTCAGAGATCTTAAGCGGAGAAGAGGGAGCAGAAGTAATAGACGAAGTAGCGGACTTGGCATTAAAGAGCATGAACGAAGAGAAGACGCTGTATCGTCTCGATACGGCAGATCAGGGTAATGCCATGACTGTTCAGGCGTATATGAGATCAGGTGACAGAGAGCGCGCGGGAAGGATCCTCGCAGCTATGCTTGAACGCAAAGGCCGAACCGGAGTGTTTATGGTAACTCCTTCGGGAGTAAGAAGTGCATTTGATCCCTCGTTCTACTTCGGAACAGTAGGTGTAGGAGCACTTATTGCATATTATCTTTCATAAATCGTTCACTCTTTTAATCATCGGTTAATAGACTCTGATAACGACAAGAATGTATAATATAAGATAAACAATTATCATTAAGACGGAGGTGGTCGACATGAAGACATCAAAAGAGTTTTTCGAGAGACTTCAGAACGATGAGTCGTTTGCTAAGGAAGTTGCAGAGGCTGTTCAGGCTAAGCGCAATGCCGGAGCTGCTGATTACTATGAGACCTTTATACCTGTGGCTGCAGATCACGGATATGAGATCTCAAACGAAGACTTGGATGCGATCTTCAAGGATCGTAATACCGAATTGTCCGAAGAGGAACTCGGCAAGGTCGCAGGCGGAACATCGTGTACGGTAATCTCATCGATCATCTTGTCGATAACCGGAACGCTTGCTTCGGCAACCGTTACGTATGTCATAACAAAAGAAGTATAATCGGCAGAATGTATAAGAACATGGACTGCCAGTCAGGAGAAAGCAGTATGAAGACATCAAAAGAATTCTTCGAGAGGATGCAGAGCGATGAGGCATTCGCACAGAAGGTGAATGAATCTATTCAGGCAAGGCGTGAAGCCGGAGCCCGGAATTACTACGAGACATTCATCCCTGTTGCCGCCGAGAACGGATATGAGCTGACGAAGGAAGAGTTGGATTCAGTAATTGAAGCCGTGAGATCGGAAGTATCTGAGGAAGAACTCGGTAAGGTAGCCGGAGGGACCAGTTGTATCGGGGCATTAATATCTATGGCTATTACGATTACTTCCATGGTTACGGCCACACTCACCGCGTATACGCTCAAAGAGACGCTTGGACAATAGATTAAGGAGTTCGATAGTTGTGAAGAGTGCCGAATTGTTTATTGAAAGGCTTAGAAACGATGGGTCTTTTTCCAATGCTGTGGGGCAAGTGGTTCATAGGGAGCGCGAGGCGGGAGTCTCTGATTATCGCGAGGCCATAATTACTTCTGCAGCTGAGTTTGGATATGAGATTAACAAGGAAGAGCTGGATGATATCTATTCCCGCCAGATGACAGAGCTGTCTGAGGAAGAGCTCGGGAAGGTATCAGGTGGGACCAGTTGTCTCTCGATATTGATCTCATTTTCAGTGGCAACCAGTTTTAGTGCTTTGACATATAGTATTCATACTCTAGCAGATGATTGACAGTCGGAGGAAAGTAATATGAAATCATCAAACGATTTTTTCCAGAGATTGAAGACAGATGAGGCATTCGCAAAAGATGTCGCGGATGCTATTCAGAAGAGACGTGAGGAAGGTGCGACCAACTATTACGAGACCTTCATTCCCGTTGCCGAAGAACGCGGATACGAGATAACCAAGGAAGAGCTGGATGCACTCTATGAAGCTCAGACGGCTGAGATGAGCGAGGAAGAGTTGGGCAAGGTTGCAGGCGGTGCAAGTTGCTTCGTCGTAGTTACCTTCATTACAGTAATCAGTGTGTCCGCATCTGTTATTGTGTCGTTGAATGAGTTGTCAATTGCATAATAGATAATTTGGAGGTGGTCAGGTGAAGACGACAAAAGAGTTTATTGAGAGGCTTGGGAATGATAAGGATTTTCTGAACAAGATTGTTGCCAAAGTGAATGAGAATCCTGATTCCGAGCATGGTGACTACAAGAAGATCATAATTCCGATCGCATTGGAAGAAGGATATGACTTGAAAGAGGATGAATTAGATTCCTTATATGAGGCACAGGTAGCTGAGATGAGCGAAGAAGAGCTGGGCAAGGTTGCAGGAGGTACAACACCATTGTTCGTTTTGGTCAGTTCTATTCTTTCTATTGGAAGCGTTGCGCTAACAGTCACTCCACATATTCTGGAACAATAGGAGGAACTTCGTGCTTACCATTATCGATAAGGATTAATGGAAGCCAAGTCAGGAGAGAATGTATGAAGACGGCAAAAGAATTTTTTGACAAGATGAGGAATGATCAGGACTTCGCAGTGAAGATTTGCGATGAACTGATAACAAAAAGAGATGCGGGAGCAAAGGATTACTATGAGACAATAATCCCGACGGCCGCTGAGAACGGGTACGAAGTAACTCGGGCAGATATAGATGATATTCTATCTGTTTCCGGAGAGGAAATGAGTGAAGAAGAACTTGGAAAGGTTGCAGGAGGAACATCCTGTATAGCAGCGACTGCTGCACTTATTATATCTTCAGTCATATCTGTAGCGATATCTCTTCCTGTTGTTACTATCACTGTAAAAGAAACGAGATCTTGATACTATTAGTACAATAGGATTGAGAGCAGCTCATCTAAGTATGGAAGAAAAAAGGTCATTAAGAGAGAATCCGGAAGGAATATTCGCATTCCAGTGGCATATTACAGACACTTGTGATCAGAGGTGCAGCCACTGTTATATTTTCGCGGAGAATAACACGAAGCCTATCGTCAGTATGAACATCGATCAGATGGAGGAAGTGCTCCGTAAATGCGAAGAGTTCACGGCGAAGCTCGATATGAAGCCGACATTTGCCATTACCGGAGGAGATCCTATACTGGCTCCGGACTTCTGGAAACTCGCTGAGCTTTTGAAGAGCAAGGGATACACGTACGCCCTTATGGGGAATCCTTTCCATCTGACACCGGATGTGCTTAAGAGATTGAAGGACAACGGATGTATTGCCTATCAGATGTCGATAGACGGGCTTGAAGATACTCACGACAGTATCCGTAAGAAGGGAAGCTTCAGGAAGACTATCGAGACCATTCCGATGATAGTCAGATCGGGCATTCAATCCGTTATCATGATGACGATCTCGGATATTAACTACAAGGAACTTCGCGGTGTTATGGATGCTGTTGAAGAAGCAGGAGCAGACGTATTCTCTTTCGCCAGGTATGTTCCTACTTCGGACGAGAAGTCTGTCGGGATCCCCCCGCATGAATTCAGGGAAGTGCTTGATGTCTTTGCAAAAAAACGTAAAGAGTCTATTCGTAAGGGAAGCTTCACGAGTTTCACGATCAAGGATCATCTGTTGACGCTTTATTACTATGAAGAGGGGAATTTTAAGCCGCCGGAATATAAACATATCCCCGGAGATCATATGCCGGCAGGGTGCCATTGTGCCAATGCTACATGGGCAATCTGTTCAGACGGCACCATGATGGCTTGCAGGAGGATGGAGAGTTCTACACTCGGGAACATCTTCGAAGATGATCTTATGGATATGTGGAATGAGGCAAAGAGAAGATATCGTCGATATGATGAGTATGAGATATGCGGCAAGTGTAAGTTGTCGCCTTGGTGCAGAGGATGCCCGGCAATAGCGGCAGCGACTAACGGAAGCTATCTCGGAAGAGATCCTCAGTGTTGGAACATAATCGAGAAGGATTGATGATCATATAATCAGGGAGATTAAGCCTATGAAGACATCAAAGGAATTTTTTGACAGATTGACCAATGACGAGAGCTTCGCTCGTGAGGTTGAGGAAGCAATAAAGGCCAAGCGCGAAGCAGGTGCGCAGAGCTATTATGAGACTATTATTCCCGTGGTAGCCGAGCGCGGTTACGAGATCTCCGGGGAAGAACTGGACGATATCAACGAGAAGCAGATGAGCGAACTTTCCGAGGAAGAGCTCGGTAAAGTATCAGGCGGTACAAGCTGCCTGTCGGCTCTTACAGTATCAATCTTTGTTACCTCACTCGGTTCGATCGCTTATACTCTCGATGAACTGTTGGGAGATGAAGAGGAATAACAGACCGATCCTAAGTCATGAGAACTGACAGATACAGACAATATCGGGATATGATAGGCAGTCGCTTCTACGAAGGCCGATGTCCGGGTGAGATAATCAAGACTTCTGATACGGGTGACAAGCATCTTCACGGAGATGCCGTTACCCGTATTGAGACATCAGAAGGAAGAACGATCTACTACAAGCCGAGAGATTGCAGGAGTTCTGAACTGCTCGGCGATATCAATGAGGTCTTATTCGGAATAAGGATGGTCCCCGAGCAGGTTATGGGAGACGGATTTGCCTTCCAGAAAGAAGTTGTTCGGAAGATCCCCGAGACATCGGATGAGAGATCTCGTTATTACCATGCTCTCGGCAAGATCACAGCTGTCTTTTACGCACTCGGAAGCAGTGACATGCATAAAGATAATATCCTGTGTTCAACGGACGGTCCTGTGGTTGTCGATACTGAGACCGTGCTCTGTCCGAAGGCAAAAGGTGTCGGCGGAACCGGTGAGTTCTCTGTGGATTATGGTGAGATATTCCCGGACTACAAGATTTCTGTCGGAGAATGCATGGTCCTTCCGAGGTTTTTTGCACTGATGCAGATGTCCCCCATGATCCCGAATGAAGACTGTCGGCCTGAAGGGTATGTTGATGTCTTTATCGACGGCTTTGTTGAGGGTTATGAGAGGATCTGCAACATGAACACGGAGGTAAATGCTATCCTGGACAGATTCTCCGATATTCCCATTCGATATCTGTTGAGATCGACTCAGAGCTATGCCGTGAAGATCTGGCGCTATCAGAATGCGAAGAGCGAAGAAGACAGGGCAAAAGTTATACAGAGTCTGGAGAAGGGACTGTCGAAAACTGATATCGATCATTGGAGAGCCGTGCTGGACTGGGAAGCTGAGTGCATCCGGGAAGGTGATATCCCATACTTCGGACTGATTTCCGGCGGCAGAGCTCTTATGGGAGATATAGGCCGACCGCCTTTGATCTCCGATTATCTGGAAGTATCGCCTGTTGATTATGCAAAGTGGCGTATCGGAAGAATGGGTCCGGAAGACATGAAGGTACAGATCGCATATATCAGAGCGAGTCTGAAGCATATTGACGGTTGGGAGAAGAAGACTGAGACAGAGGAGGCGGAAGTATCTGTTCTGTCTGTAGAGGATGCAGTATCTGAGGTCAACATCGCTCTCGAAAAGCTATGGGATGAAAGGATCGCTTTATCTGACGGATGCTGCCTGTGGCATACTCCTCTCATAAACGGCAAGGTCGGTTGTCTGTTCGGTATCGGAGAAGGATTCTCCGGAGCAGCGCTTTTCGCTAAGGCTTGTGCTGATTCTCCGCTTATCACGGGGGAATACTTGAAGACCGCGAAGGAACTGACGAGAGCGTGTTATAACAACATGGCTCTTTTCGCTGAGTATCTGCTCAGGGATTATCCGACTCCTCCCGAAGAGAGGGTCATATCAAGAAGGTTCAACGGCGGATTCGATCTTAAGGACGGACTTAAAGGATTACTGTGGGCGCTCGATACGTTAAGAGATACGGATCCGGAGCGAACGGATAAGATATTAGACGGCTTCAGATCCTGGTGCATCGGATATGACCGTGAGACAATATTTGACGAGTTGTTAAGCGGACTGAATGACGGCGATATAACAGATTGTATCGACGGCGGGGGGGCAGGAACTGCTTTGAAGATCCTTCTGACGAATGATTCTGATCGTATAGAAGATGCCGGGATCATCTTATCCAAGATCAGTAGCATTAGGGAGCAGATCGGGTGCTACAGAGTCTATGTGAACGGCAGACATCAGTATTTCCTGCCTGCTTTCCTGAGGGGCAGTACGGGCATCGCTTATACCATGTTGCGATATGCAGAAGCATCATCCGATAATTGTCGCGCAAAGTAGTTGATTGTATAATTAGTACATATCCGAGACAGAGGGGACCATGCATCGTGAAGACATCCAAAGAGTTTTTTGACAGATTGAGAACTGATAAGGATTTTGCCGACGAGATTTCCGTTGCACTTCAGCAGAAGCGCGAAGTCGGCGCCAAGAGCTATTATGAGACACTCATTCCCGTAGCGAACGAACGCGGCTATGAACTGAGCAGGGAAGATATTGACTCGGCTTTTACACAGTCCGCCGATGAGATGAGTGAAGAAGAACTCGGCAAGATCGCCGGCGGAACGTCGTGTTTGCCGGCTACCCTCGGGGTTAGTGCCAGCATTACTATACTGTCGATAGCAACGGCTATTTCCGCGACTATGGAGTTAACAGACTGACAATGATCAAGGTATTCTCATTTGTTGCCTCTTGTGCAGGGGCTAAGTCACATACGTTGGAGTTTTCCAACGAACTGGTCGAAGCCTTCAGGAAGAAGGCTGAAGCAGAAGGCGAGACTGTCGAATATGAGGTTATGACAGGCGCTGATCTTCGGATCGATTACTGTCGCTCATGCATTTCCTGCTTTATGAACGGTGTCTGCCCTCTTGATAAGGCAGATGATATGGAACTGCTTAAGAAGAAGATCATCGAGTGCGACATATTTATGTTCGGATCTCCCGTATATCTGTGGGAGATGTCGGGTCTCGCCAAGAGCTTCTTCGATCGTATCAGTTACTGGGCACATCGCTTTGACCTCCTTGCCAAGCCGTGTGTAGTATTCTCGACTACCGA
>AUXO011492890.1_pt1 | contig 14654 bp, 12 predicted proteins | sample 768731 | NCBI WGS metagenome assembly AUXO01 (sample SAMN02715735, study PRJNA202380) | gut metagenome | biome: sheep rumen | host: Ovis aries | place: New Zealand: Palmerston North | reverse complement strand
TTGATTCATTTTTAATCTAGTATTATATGTTAATTCTATTAACATTTGACATACTGAAGAAGCTGTAGTATCAACCCATTTCAAATCTTCAAAATTATCTATTTCTGGATGATGATCAATTTTAATAACATATTTAAACTTTCTAGGGTCATCAATACCATCTATTCTAATAGCATTTGGTGTGTCACAAACTATTAAAAGTGAACTAGGTATTTCTTCCTCATTTAATTTGTCCATTTTACCCATATATTTAAAAACAGATGAATAAACACCAACCACAGATACTTTTTTATTAGGAAAAGTATTAAGTATTATTTCTTTTAATCCCATTGTGCTACCTAATGCATCAGGATCTGCTCCTATATGTCTTGCTATTACAATTTTGTCATATTCTTTTATTTTTTTATAAACTTCTTTAAATATTTCTTTCATTTTTTAACTTCTTTCTATTTTAAAAATTCCATTACATCTCTTGCCATCATAACTTCTTCATCTGTTGGAATAACATATACAGGTATTGTAGAAGATTCTTTTGTTATTAGACCTTCTTTTATTTCTTTAAATCCAGCTATTTTTTCATTCATTTCTAAATCTATATCAATACCCAAAAATTCTAATTTTTCTAGCACTTCTTTTCTAGTTTGGTAATTATTTTCACCAACTCCTGCTGTAAATACAATAGCATCGCAGCCTTCTAGTTCAAAATAATATCTAGCAATATAAGAAACTATTCTATCAACATAAATATCTAAAGCTAACCTACATTCTTTATCACCATTTTCAGCGCCTTCTCTAACATCTCTCATATCACTTTTTCCAGATATTCCAAGTAAACCACTACTTTTATTAATAATTGTAGTAATATCACTAGTACTTAATTCTGCATTTTCCATCATATATGGAATAATACTAGCATCTATATCACCTGTTCTAGTTCCCATCATTAAACCAGCATTTGGTGTAAATCCCATTGATGTATCAACTACCTTACCTTCTTTAATAGCCGATATTGAAGCACCATTTCCTATATGGCAAACTATTAGTTTTTTATTACCATTTAGTAATTTTTCCATATATTTAGTTATATATTTATAACTAGTTCCATGTGCACCATATTTTCTAACATGATAATTTAAATACCAATCATATGGAACAGGATATAAATATTTTTTTGGTTCCATAGTTTGATGGAATGCTGTATCAAAAATCACAACATGCTTTGCATTTGGTATAACCTCTTTAGCAGCATTAATACCTAATATTGCTGCTGGATTATGAAGTGGTGCTAACGAAGATAGTGATTTAATATCCTCTATAATTTCATCCGTTACTAGAACACTCTTATTATAATGGTCAGCCCCTTGAACAACTCTATGTCCTACTCCTTTAATTTCATCAAATGATTCAATTACTTTTAATTCAAGCAATTCTTTAACTAATATTTCAAAAGCAATTTTGTGATCGGCAAGTTCACATTGTCTTTCTATCTCTGAACCATTAGCCTTAATTTTATAAAATCCATTATTTATACCTACTCTTTCAAACGCTCCAGAAGCAAGTACTTTTTCTTCAGGCATTTCATATGCTTTAAACTTTAAAGATGAACTACCTGCATTAATTGATAATACTTTCATGTTCACACCTCTTAATAATTATACAATAAAAAAAACATATTTAAAATATGTTTTTAGGATAATTTCAATACTAAATTTATTATTATTACTGCATAAACAAGTACAATAACTGTTAATACAAATATATCTGCAAAACCAGCATTTGGTGAAACAGGAACTTCAGTATTATCCGCATTATTAACAGGGTTATTATTTGCTACTACATCAGGAGCTATATTATTCATATTTAATTCTTCTTTAACCTTGTTAATATATGTTTTCATAAATAAGCTAATTTGTTCATCATTATATGTTACTTGTTCTGGATACATTTTTGTTGCTTCTAATAATACTTTAATATTATTAAAACTTCTAATAATCTTTTCATCTGTTGTTGAAGTACCTTCAATTAATTTACCAGTATATTTTCCATCAACACTATATGAAGATAAATCTGTATTAAACTCATAATTATTATTTATAGATTTTTTTACTTCATCCATAGTATTTCTAGTAACTTTTGTAATTGCAGTATTTATATCAATTAACCCAGTATTAGGATTAACTGCAATTTTTTTAAATATATTATCTAATCCTTCTTTATTCTTTAACTCAGTTAATAACTTAATATCATTCAATGATTCAGGAGCACTTTCATTACTATTAATATTATCAGTAAGCATAGCTTGTTCCATTGGAACAGGTGTTGCAGCAATTGTAGGGGCAACTGCACTTGATACTTCAGGTGTTGGTGCTACAAATTGAGGTGCCTCTTGCATTACAGGCTGTTCTACTACCGGTGGAACACTTGTTTCTAAAGTAGGAGTAATAACTTCTTTAGCTACCTCTGGAACAATAGTTCTACCTTCTAAAAATGCTATTAAATTATCTTCACTATTTATTTCTTCTAATTTTTCAATAGATATTCTTCTATTTTCATTATTATAAGTTAAAACTACTTCGTTTGTTTTTTGATCAATACCTTTTAAATATTTTTGAATAAATTGATTATTTTTATAATAACTAACTACTCTATTTTGTATATCCATATACATACCACCTTATTATATAAATTATTATAGCATAATAAAAAATAAAATGAAATATAATTTTTAAAAAAAATGGACATTATAGTCCATTTTTTAATTATCTATTATTTTTTTTTGTACTTTTACTTCTACTTTTAGAAGTAGATTGTCTAGATGATTTTGATTTAGATTCGCATCTTTGATTTTCATTTTTACGAGCCATTTCTATTCCTACCTTTCTACTATAAATTGATGGAGAACCATTATTATAAAAATAACTAATATTATCTAATTCCATACTTTTATAATTAGAAATTCTATTTCTAGAAGCGTTTTGCATAGTATCCTCCATCATATTATTATTTTTAACAAAAGATAGAAAAAAATACATAAAAAAAGAAGGTTATTCCTTCTTTCCTTGTAATACATTTAATATACCATCCATTTTTTCTTGAACACCATTTAATTGTTCTTCTAAAGCCTTACTCTTTTTAATCATTGCTTCATTTTCATTACTTAGTGATAAAGCCTCTTTTTGTTTTTCAAATAAATCAAATTTTGTTTTTGATAATTCTTCTTCTAACTCTTCAATATGTTTTTGTTGTCTAGCATAGACATCTAATAAAACTGGTTCTACATCTTTTTTGAACTTTTCTTCATAATCTGATTTTTTTACTCTAGATTCATAAGTATTTGTACTAGTATTAGTGATTGGGCTCATTACTGGAACTTCTTTTTTAATTGGTTCTGGCTCTGGGATAATCTTTTCTTCTTTTGCAGTTTCCATTACAGCTTGAATATTTTTATTTCTTGCTTGTAATTCTTCAAATGTAGGTATTCTTATTGTTTTATTTAGATCTTCTTCTTTTTCTTCATCTGGAATTACAGTTGCTTTTTCAGATGCCATAATACTATTAAAATCAATTGGAACAATATCTTCATCTTTTAAATCAGGTTTTACTGGAGCAGAAGTATTAACTGGTTCTACAATTAATTTGCTTTCAAGAACATCAGCAAATTTCTTAGATACTAAAAGCTTTTTAGGTTTTCTAATAGAAACTTCTTCTCCTACAATTTTTAAATTAGATACAATACTTGTTGGAAATGGTTCTGCTTCGGATTTAGCTAAAACTTTTAATATATTTTTAATCTCATTCCATTCTTGATCATTATTAATTTCTTTATATGAATAAACACCATTATCAAAAGAAATACCAGAGACATAAATCTTAATCATTCCTTCTTCACTTATTTCATTATATGTATATGTTATATACTCATTTTGATTAGCTAACTTAAATTTAGATAATAATTTTGCTTCTACTCTAATTCCATCTTCATTTACTATATAAAAAGTTTTGTTTGTCATATTTTGTTTACACCTCTTTTACTATAAAAAAATTATATCATAATATTTTCTATTTAGCAACAAATAATATTTTAATTTTATTGGAAAAACCTACAAAAATAATAAAAAAAGAGACTATTATTTAATCTCTTTTCTTTTTTACAACAAAATATCTACAACCGTATGCACAATTTTCTTCTAAATATTTATCTAAATTGCTATATTTATTAATATTTTTAGCATTTTTATTATTATCATCATAAAAACCTTTTAATCTTAATTTACCATATGCCCAATCACCTACAATATAATCATATTCTTTAAAATAATCAGTATATTTATTTAAAAAATCTTCTTTATTAAATCCTTCTCGATAATCAGTAATGATTTCATATTCTACATCCTCTACAATTATCTTTTTCAATTTATCACCTTCTATAATTATTCTATCATATATTTAAAAAATATAAAATAAGTTAATTATTGTTAGAATTAAGAATACTTGTTATATTACCCTTTATTATTTTAATAGAAATAGGTATCTCATTGGCTAATACTATTTCTTCTGATTCAAAAGGAATAATTACTTTAACATTTGCTTCTAATCTTATAAATATTTCAACTAAAGCACTATCTACTCCATATTCTTTTACATTTGTTTTTAAACTAGTTAATACATTCCCATCTAAATATAACCTAATTGGAATTTTTGGTCCTTTATCCTCTAAAAATATATTGTTTGAAACTATACCCATTGGTAAATATGTAATAATTCCATCTTTATCTTTTTCTAATTTTCTCAAATTATCCATGCTTACTTTAGATGCAATTGATAATATTTCATTTATTACTTTAGAGTTATAATCAATTGTCTCAATATTTCCTCTTGAATTTTTTTCCACAGTAAAGAGATTATTATCGTCTAAATATTTTGAGACGTTATTCATAACATTATTACTTATTAATTCTATACCTATTTTTTTGCTTCTAATTTTAGCAACACTTATCAGTCTAGGTTTCATTTTATTATTATAAAAAAGCAATAAAAATATAAAAATAGTTAATAATATTATTAATATCAAAATCATAATTCTCTTAATTTTTTTCATAATAAAATATATGAAAAAAATAGGAATAATATCCTATTTTAATATGTAATGAGTAATTATATAATATGCCCCAAGTAAAACTGCCACCGTTATTAAAAATATTACTATCTTAGCAAATAAATTACTTCTAACAATATCATCGTCATCATCATAACTAGCTTTACTTTGAAAATCACGTTTATTAAACATAAATGTATTAGTACTGTACTCTGTTGAATCATCATCTACATCTTTAACATCATCTTTATCTTTTTCTACCCTAATAGTTGGAGTAGTATTTGTAATAGTATTATCATTTACAGGATGTAATTGAATAGTATTAACTGTGCCAGTATTAAATTTATTTGCCTCTGTTGTTAAATCTTTATATGCATCCTTATCATTATTAATAGTCACATTTGTTAATGTATTCATTATATCCAACAATTCAGTTTCTTCTCTTAATAATTTATCATATTCTTTCTTAGTTTTAGCTAATTCTTCTTCTAATTCTAAGTGGCTTTGATAATCATTTGAAAATATTTTTCTCTTTTCATTTGCTTCTTCTAATATATCTCTCTTACTTTTTGCTTCTTTTAAAACTTCATTTATATCATATATTTTTTCTTCTGTATCATCCTTTATATTACTTAATTCTTTGTATAAATCTATAGTAGGTCTGCTATTCTTTCTTTCTTGAGCACGTTTTTGCTGATCAATTAATTCTTTTATCTTATTAATATCGATTTCTTTTGAATCATCTAATACAACTGAATTACTATATGATGTATCACTATATAAGTCATCATATAATTTTTTGTTTCTATTTGTACGGCTTCTTGATTCATTATTATTCATATTAACAGAATTATATTTATCCATTCTAGAACTCAACGATAATCACCTACTTTACTATATATATTAAATAATAACATATTTTTTTATTTTTTTAAATATTTTTATATAATTTTGTAGTATAATTATATCAAAGGAGGAATGACTAATGAAATTTAATGTTAATCAAGATAAATGTCTTAGATGTGGAATGTGTACTGGTATTGCCATGGATGTATTTGAATTTGATGATGATGGTAATATTAAAGTTAATAATGAAAATATAAATGAAGAAAACAAAGAAGATGTAGAGAATGCTAAAAATAATTGCCCAGTAGGTGCAATTGAAGAGGTTAATGAAGAATAAAATAAACTATCTCAAATGAGATAGTTTATTTTTTTACCAAAGAATATAAAGTTTTTACTTCTTTAATAGACAATTTTCTATATTTACCAGAAACTAAATTACCCAAACTAATGGATCCATATGAAATCCTAGTTAATTTTAATACATCTAGATTAAAATATTCAAACATTTTTTTAATTTCATGATTCTTTCCTTCATGGATTGTTATTTCAATTAAACTAGTATTATTAGATTTATTAATAGATTTAACCCTTACCTTGTCAGGAACACATTTATAATTATCAATTTTTATACCTTTTTTTAATGTATTCAAATCTTCCTTTGTCATGATGCCATTTATTTTAGCAACATAAACTTTTTTTATATTACTATTTGGTTTCATCATTAAATTAGCAAATTCACCATCATTAGTTAATAGTATTATTCCAGTAGTATCATAATCTAATCTACCTATAGGATATATTCTTGTTTCTATATCAAAAAAATCTAATATAGTTTTTCTTCCTTTATCATCTTTTACTGTGGAAACAACCTCTCTAGGCTTATTAAAAACATAGTATTCTTTTTCTTGTCTTTCTAATATTTCATCATTTACTCTTATTTCATCAGTAGGATTTACTTTAGTCCCTAATACATTAACTTTTTCTCCGTTAACAAATACTTTTCCTTTTTCTATTAACTCTTCAGCTTTTCTTCTAGAACAATAACCATAATCAGCAATCGCCTTTTGTAATCTAACCATAGAATCACTTCCCGCAATAAAGTATATCATTATAAAAAGATAAAATCAAATTATTTTAAATAAATAGTTTCCCTGTGGACTTCTTTTCCTTTAAAAGTTACACTTATATATCCAAGGATATTATCCTTTCTTTTTATTATGGCCTTTGTTTTTATATTTTTTCTTTCACTATCTTTCATTGGATAATAATAATTATTCTTTATATGTGCATTCTTATACCCTTTTATAATAATATTATCTTTATTTAATACCCTATAATTATTATAGTTATTAAAACCATATTCATATAGTTTTTTATGAGTATTAAAATCATCTTTATCTAAAAATGTTACTGCTATTAAATTTAAATCATCCTTAGTTGCAGAAGTAACTAGTGTTCTCCCAGCCTTTTTAGTGTAACCTGTTTTACCTCCAGTAGCATATTTATACATAAATAATAATTTATTTTTATTTGTCCATGAATAATAATTAAGATTAGTTTCTACATCTATAGATTTAGTACTATCTATCTCTCTAAAATAATAATTGTTATTAGCATATTTCATTAATAAAGCCATATCCTTAACTGTTGAATAATTACCTTTTTTTTCATCTAACCCGCTGCTATTATTAAAATATGTATTTTTCATTCCTATTTTTTTAGCTTTATCATTCATTTTTTTTATAAACTTTTCCCCACCACCAAAATATTCTTCTATTGCTAATGCAGCATCATTTCCACTTCTTAATAATAATCCATATAATAATTCTTTTAAAGTAATAATTTCTCCAGGTTTAATATATATTCCAGATCCGTATGATTTTAATACATTATTTTTAATTAATATTTTATCTTCTAAATTACCTTCTTCAATAGCAATTATTGCGGTCATAATTTTAGTTGTGCTAGCAATTAAATGCTTCTCATTTATATTTTTTGAATAAATAATTCTTCCAGAATCTTGGTCTATTAATATTGCATTATTACTAGGAACAGAAAAAGCTAAAACTTTAAATGGTAATAATAACAAAACTAATATTATAATTCTTTTCATAGAACACCTCTATTAATCTTATTACAAAAAAAAGAAATAATTACAAATAATTATTTCTTTTATTCTTCATATAAACCATGAATCTTTTCAATATCAGATTCAGATAGTGAATCCATTTTCCATTCATTATTATCCTTGTGGAAAATAAATTCAATTGTATATGTCTTTTTATTTTCTGCATTTTCAAGTAAGCCAAACTTATAATCTAAAAATTTGTCATTATCAATGGAATCTGATGTAATATTATTCTCATCTGTAGATTCAATTAAAAATTCTTTTTTATGATCAGTTAGATATGAATTGGCGTTATTTATAATACTTGAATAATCATATACTTCAATTTCAGCTATAACAGAAGCATCATCACCTTCTATTATTTCATCTGTAATAGTATAAGACATATTTTTGTATTGATTTTTCATTATATTTTTATATCTTTCTGCATAATCACCTGAATATTCACTAGATACTATTTCATCAAGATTATCTAATACTTCACTATCCTGATTTTTATACTTATCTAAAAATTCTTTTACTTTTTCTTTAGGTGAACTAGCAACTCCTAATGAACAAGCTGTAAGCAATAACATAAATAAAACAACAATATATTTTTTCATTATTTCCTCCTCATCTTTAATATGAGCAAAAAATAGTAAATAATACAAAAAAATAGAGATTAAACTCTATTTTTTACCTTTATCTTTATCAATTTTCTTAACAAATATAATTAATCCGAATATTATAACTACAACTCCACCAATAATTAAACCATATCTAACTACTTGTTGTCCTGTAGAAATACTTATTATTAACTCTGCCCTTGCATCACCTGTTTGAACTGATACTTTTTTATTAACTAATGTTAATAATCCAGATGAATAACCATATTCATCTATTGTAACTGTTGGTGATTCTGAAATAGGTATTCTAACATAACCTTCTGGAGCCTTTCTTTCTACAATTCTATAACTGGTAGATGCTTGCATATTTATAAATGTAGCAATACCATTTTTTAAAGTAAATAATATTTCTCCATCATCGCTAGGTTCAAATATATCTGCATTTTCATTATACTTACCATCATTTTTAACTGACTTAACTTTTATATCTCTATATGATTTTTTCTTCTCATCATATTTTTGTAATTTAAAAGTACCATTTTTTAAATAGTTACCATTTTCATCTATTTTATAAAAATTAAATGATAATCTACTATTAGATATTTCTATCTCACTTATTATATAACTTCCATTTACAGATAATCCTTGTTTAGTTATATCTATTACTATTTTTGTATAAGCTGCATCACCTTCAGGAAGTACAAATGGTTCTACTGTTTCAGTTTCTAATAAATAATATGTTCCAGCAGGCAAATCATTAAATTCGATCTTTCCAGAGCTATTTGTTACATATTCAGTATAATCCGTACTTGATTGATTTATATTATAATTATATTTACCAGAGTTTACCATTGTACAGTTAACCATAGTGGTTTTATCTTCTTTGTATAACAAAAACTTAACACCAGATAGTGGTTTACCATCACCTGTTTTAAGAACAGAAACATGTGATTTAAAGTTTTTAATAGATAAAATATCATTACCAACAGGATTATACTTTTTATCTGTATCACTATATTGATATAATTTATAATTATTATCTATTTTAATTTTAGTAGTACGTTCAGATTCTTTAGCTGGTAGTACATAAGGGTAAGGGACTTCTGTCTCTATTAAACTATACTCGCCAGCAGGTAAAAGTGAAATATAATATTTAGAATAATCACCAACAATATCAGTTACTGTACCATCAGCGGAATATCTATAACTACTTCCACTCTTAATAAATTTAACATCTTTATTTTTGCTATCTTTTATCTTAAATGTTGCTCCCTTAATTTCATTACCATTTTCATCAGTTTTTTTAATAGTAAAGTTATCAGCAACATTTGTAATAGTTAATACAATTTTATTATCAGGATATGTAACTTTAACCTGACCACCTAGACAAGATGAAACAACACCTGACGATGACGTTTCACCAGTACAACTAGTAATTCTTTTAGTTTTAGCATTAATATACATTTCAAAATCAGATAATGCCTTGTATCCACTTGGAACAACAGTTTCACTAACCTTGTATCTACCAGATTTAACAATCTTTTTTGCACTATCATTTCCATTAATAGTTACAGAATTAGATGAATTATCTAGAGAAGTTATTTTGAATGTTGCACCGCTTAATTCCTCATTGTTTTGATTCTTTTTAGCTATAGAAAGATCAACACTTTCAGTATCAACTAAAAAGTAAGATGAGTATGTCTTTATTGATTTCCCATAAATTATAAGCTGGCATCTATTATTAGTACAAATACCAGAATTTGGGAATTCATAATAAATAAATTGATCTGCTTGGCCTAATGTACCATTACCGCTAGTATATTTACAATCTATCCTTGAAGTTTCTTTTGTAGTAGTTGATACAGTAGCAACATTATTAGAAACACTAACATTATAATGAGAATTTGCTGAAGTACAATTTACATAATTTCCAACATTTACAGTTGTTTCATATCTATTTTTAGATTGATTCCACACTAAAGTATATGTTTTTCCATTAAACGCTGCTGGAGCAGCAACTGTTGCCTTATAACAATCATCTAATATTTTTCTGTAATAATAATATAGTGACCCTGTTGTTTGGCTTGATCCACCATTTGGATAAATAATTTTATAATATGCACTATCGTCACCATGATACGCATCTGGTGCATAATGATCGCTGAAATTAGGATTATAGAACATTGTTCTTCCATCCTCAATTATTTCCCATGCAATTATCTGCATTGCTATCAAACTAAATACTTCTGTCTTTGAATCCACTGATGCTAAAGTTCCATTATGATGATAACCATGTGATAATAAATCCATTAATAATTCTTGTTGATGTGGGCTTAATGTTGAATTTAAGTTATTTTTAAAAGTAGAAATTCCATTATGTATTGTAAGATTTGTATCTGATATTATATTTTTATCAATACTACCACAGATACTAACTTCATCATTAACAGCATGAACAACAAAATGATTGTCTGGAGCATGATATCCTCTATCACCAGGACTTACACGATAATATGTTGTTGGCCAATCTAAACCGTAAGTTGAACTTAATGTACTTCTATCAAAGAATTTAGCTTTATATGTATAAGTTGCTGCACTAATATTGAAAGGAATAAGTAATATAATAAATAGACTTAATAAGAGTAATTTTTTCTTCATATTATCACCTAATTCCCTTCTCCATTATTTTGTGTTCCACTATTATTTGTATCTCCACCAGAACTTGATGAACCAGATGAGCTTGAATTATTTATAAAGTCATAAATAGGAACATCATCACCCATTAATATCAAATCACTAGTTGATACAAAATTAATATAATTTCCACCCTTTTTAATATCTAAATCTAATACTAAGCTAAAGTAATTCTTCTCTCCTGGTATTAATAATCTATTAGATAAACCATTGTAATACAATAAATTTCCAACTTGTATCCAATCTTGATTTTCTTTTAAATTTGGATTAAATGTCATTCCACTTGGCATGAAATCTGATATTAAACCAACATAGCCAGGGAAATATTTAATATTTTCTATTACAAAACCATATGTTACTCTAACATGTGCATTATCAGTTTTTCTTACACTTAGTGATACTTTTGTAGAATTATCATATGTCTTAGTTGTTGTATCTCCATTAATAGTTAATTCAGTTTTAGTTATATATTTATTTATATCAACAGCAAATTGCTTCTTAATTTTTAAGCCTAAGTTTAAATATTCTCTTTTCATTATTTTATTATCATTTGTAAATGAAATAACATAGGATACTGCTATATTTTTTCCAGGTAATTGAAATGCTTTTGAATTAACACTATCTGATGGTAAATCCATAGCTGATCTACCAAAATCTGTTACTGTATATTTTTGATTATCAAATGTATATTTAACATAATAATCACCCTCTGTTAATCCATTAACCATAAATGAACCAGTAGCATCTGTTACTGTTTCTTTTAAACATTCATCAGTATCAGTTACATAAGTATTAGGATCTAACTTATTGTAACTTTCAGAAGTTTTCTTTTCATCACTAACCTTACATACTGAAACAGGAATATCTTGCATTTTTGTTTCATCATTATCAAATACTCCACTATAATCATAATCTTCCCAAACAAAACCAGATATTTGTCTATTATAAACTGAAACTGATGATCTATTTGAGTTATAAAATACTCTAGAATTTCTAATACTGTCACATGTTGGATCATCGTCACTTTGTGGAACACATGAATAATTACTAGGTCTATCTGTAATAATATAGAATGCATTATAATAAATATCACCAACACCACTTCCAATAGGTGTTACCTCAACATTAATACCATCTTCTCCTCCGAAAAATTGTCTTGGAGAAAAATCACCTGTTTTAGAAATTCTTATTGCAGTAATATTTTGTTTTTCTTCAGTTGGATTAGACCATTCAGTCCATTCATGAGTCATTGTACTATTTATATATATTTCTTCACTAATAATAGTATTACTTGGACCTGTAGTATAATATGCTTTATATCCAGATGGTAAATTTGTAATCTTAACTTTATATCCTGTACTTACAAATTTTGATGATAAATCTGAATATGAAGAATCACCTTTGTATGGTAACACATAAAATAATGAGGCATTCGAATAAGTATAATTAGCAGAAGAATTATTATATGCTTGCATCTTATAATTAAATGCACCATTTTTTTCAATATATGCTGGTGTTGTAGTACCTTGTGTATTAATATCAGCTAGGTTATGAATAGTTACTCTATCATTTAATACTTTTCTACTCTCTAATGGAGAAATAGAACTTGATATTCCATTACCATTTGTAACATCATAATCTATCTCTGCATATACTTTAGGTCTAGAATTATTTGGTGTGTTCAAATAAATATTTGTATAAATAGGTAAATCCAAATCCACAACACTCTTATTTTTCATATCCACTGTAAATGAATATACTTTATATTCTTCACCATCGATGTTTTCAGTAGTAACTTCTTCATTAGTTATATTATTGTTAATTTCTTCTCCATAATCTATTTTTTGAAGATATGATGGGAAGAATACTTTTACATAAGCATTATTAAATCTAACATTAGGATTAGTAGTACTTTTATAAGCACTTCCTTTTATTTTCCATTGAATTGGGTAATAATAGAAATCAGTAGTTTCTCTTGATGGCATATTAGTTAAATATGTTTCAATTGTTGGCTTTGTCACTCTTAAGGCTGAAACTAAAATTGAATTACCTGTAATAGAACAGTTTAAATATGTTGCTCCACTACATATTGTAGAATGATTTGTAGTTACATTTCTATTTACAAAATCATATTCTGTTTTAGTATAATTATTCGAATTCATCATTGAATTAACATCTGAATAATCAGTTTGATTTGATAAATAATATAGTTCGTTATTTCCATCATTATTTTTAAATGTAGCAATTGAACTATTAGATATTTGATGTACTGATTTTTCTAACTCAGAATTATCTATAACATTTGCCTTATATATAATACTCCAAACAGAGTTAGGTAATATTCCATTTCCATCTGTTGACGTAAATTTAGTTTCTACAAGCATTGGACCATATCCTATACTAGTATCAAAGTGTTCTTCTGATTTTACTACATTTTCTTTAAATTCTATACAAGGGCCACCATATAGATTCATTAATCCTTCTTTACTTAATGTGCTTATATCTGGACAACTACTTGGTGCATCTGATTTTCTTTTTATATAATCTGAAGTCCATTTTCCATAATAATAAACTGATGCAGCGTTTGTAACGTTTGCGGCACTAGAGTATGCTTTTATTACTCTTTCAGTTTGACCATCAGCTATTAATTCTATAGCATCATTATCAACTTTAATGTAATTTGTTAAATCGTTTAGTTCATCACCAAACGTTGTTGCATATTGAACATCTTCCATTAAATAAAACATTTCACCATAGTTAAGAATAGCTAATCCATCTTCTTTATTTTTATCTACATTAGATGCAGTATTTGGATTATTATTTTCATCATATAATCTAATTCTTGATTCAAAAGGTCCAACAAACCTTCCAAGTTTATCAGTATCTGAAATCGTAGATAATATAGTATCTCCCTTTTTTGCATTAAATGTAATTTCTATGTCATCTTTATTTTCATAATTAATTCTACTAGATTTTATAATAAATGAATTAGTTGATAGATAATACACATTATTCCCATCTATTTGAGTCATTTGAGTTGGTATAAAATCCATATTAGAAACAGATACTGATAATTTGTTATTGTCATAAGTTGCACTAACTTCACCATTAGCTACATTTCCATTATATGTATCAGGCATTTCTTGAGAATGATTCTCATCAATATATATATCATAATCAGGATTTGATTGATTATATGGTTTAATAGCTGTTCTTGTTGATTCACTATCATATATAATACTATTAGCGTTATTTTTAGAAATATCTATATCAAAATTCACACTAG